>Ga0209400_1000430_pt1 | contig 36478 bp, 28 predicted proteins | sample M_130807_EF_Meta_FD_187313 | JGI IMG/M metagenome (GOLD analysis project Ga0209400, IMG submission 187313) | Freshwater microbial communities from Lake Montjoie, Canada to study carbon cycling - M_130807_EF_MetaG (SPAdes) (version 2) | ecosystem: Environmental > Aquatic > Freshwater > Lake... | reverse complement strand
TACTGCTAACGGTATTACTTTTGCAAACCCAGTAATTGCTGGCGTAGGTAGTGAGCCTAAATTATTAGGTAAGCTATTCCGCTATAATACAGGTGATGTAACAACGCCAGTTATTGGTAATTCGGGTGTTTATGTAGCGAAAATAATTACTAAAGCAGCTCCCTCAGCAGCAACTGAACTGGTGACAACAAAAAGAAATTTAGTTCCAACCTATCGTAGTCAGGTAAATAGCAAAATTGCACAGGTGTTGAAAGATGGAGCAACTATTAAGGATAATCGCAGTAAGTTCTTTTAATCACATATAAAACTACTATCATGTCCAACATACAAAATGCAGGAAAAAAGGGATATTTTGTTCTATATTTATTTATTGCATTATTACTTTTCTTCTCACTGGTTGTTTACATATATCAGTATAATCAATTAGGATTAGAATAGGTGATTAAAAAAGCCGGTAAGAAAATTTCTTACCGGCTTTTTTTTTATTCCTTATAAATCTGTTCAATTTGATCCGCGTATTTATCTAGAATCACCCTTCTTTTCAGTTTCATTGTAGGGGTTAATTCCGATTCAGAGCCATCCTTTTTAACAGGTTCCCAAGGTTCAACTAATAATCTAAATTTCTTCACCTGATCTATATGGGCAAATTCTTGATTCATTTCATCTATAATAGATTGGTACAGATCCTTGATTTCATTTAATTTAACGACATCAGTCAGATTAGTCCAGGTAATTTTATTATTACTACACCAATCTTTTAATGCCTCTTCTGAAGGCACAATTAAAGCGGAGACAAATTTTTGACTATCTCCAACGACCATCATTTGTTCGATGAGAAATGATTCTTTGAATTTATTTTCAATCGGAGCAGGGGCTACATACTTACCTCCAGAAGTTTTCAAAAGTTCTTTTTTCCTATCCGTTATTTTAAGAAACTCACCACCCTGAGGACCGGTAATAAATTTACCAACATCACCCGTACAGAACCATGATTTTCCATCGATCACTTTAGTCACCGCAGCGGTCGCATCTGGTTTTTTATAATAGCCCATCATGATATTTGGACCTGTAGCTAATATTTCACCTTCATTTTCTCTATAATTACCATCTGAAGGATCAATTAGTATCTCAACGCCAGGAATTGCCCTGCCAACAGTACCCAAAAGAGCACCCCCATTTTCAAACGTACTTGCGGTTAAAACGGGAGATGTTTCTGTTAAGCCATAACCTTCTCTAATAGGAACCCCTGCAGCTGAAAAAACCTGAGCAATTCTTAAAGGACAAGGTGCTGCTCCCGTTACGATACCTTTTACATTTCCTCCTAAAGCCTCTCTCCATTTACTAAAAATAAGTTTATCGGCAATTTTTCCTTTAAATCCGGAAATAGGTTGATGATAAGCAAAGTCTTCTGTTAAGGAGAGCGCCCAGAAAAATAATTTCTTCTTTACCCCACTTAAGGCTAAGCCTTTGTTATAAATTTTCTCATATACTTTTTCCAGTAACCTAGGCACTGTAGTGAAGAAATGTGGCTGGACCATCTTTAAATCTCCTTCATCGCCTCCTAAATTGTCAGTTCCTGTAAATATGATTGATACCCCCCTGATCTGGTAATGATAAGAAGCTGCTCTTTCAAAGATATGGCAAATAGGTAGGAAACTTAAAACCTTATCCCCATTTTGAACAGGCATAATGGCAGCAGCTGCCTCTACATTTGATATAATATTATGATGAGAAAGCATAACTCCTTTTGGAACGCCTGTTGTTCCAGAAGTATAAATAATGGTAGCTAAATCTTCTGCTTTAACCTCGTTTTTCAATTCCTCCAAACGATCCATCCCTTCCTCCGTCATTATATCTTTCCAGTAAGGTCTTCCTTCCTGCTTGTCGAAAGTATAAATTTCTTTAAGTGAAGACACCTCCTTTTGTGCAACACTTACCTTATCGAAAAGGTCGAGTTTGCCGACAAAGCAAATTTTTGTTTCTGAGTCGTTAAAAATATAAACATATTCATTGCTGCTAATTGTTGGATAAACCGGAACATTTATGGCCCCAATTTGCTGTACTGCAATATCCAGAATGACCCATTCAGGACGATTCTGGTAAACCGCAACTCCAATTTTATCTCCTTTCTCAACACCCAATTTCAATAAGCCACAACTAAGTTTATTGGCTAAATCGATAACTTCTTCGGTAGAAAGAAAATCGAACACACCTTGTTCGTTTTTGGCACCCATGCACCTCTCAAGGGGATAATGTGCCATTTGATAATGAATGTAATCAAATAATCTGGTTGGCTTCATCTGTTAATAATTTCCAATTTTATGAATTAAGATTGTAATATTTTGTACAATCCTTAAAAATAACATAAAATTCTGAAAATATCAGATGAAACTATTTAGCATTTCTTTCTAAATCAGAGATAATATTTAAGAGGTGCTCTAAACTTTGAACTTTATGTATGTTTTTCCCATGTTCAAAATTTTGCGCGTTTACCTGATATCCACTTAATAAAATTTGGCAATTAAATATTTCGTTTGATAAATTATTTACATATTGTTGAATGGAGGCTGTTTCGAAAGACGCGGTAATCATAGTACAAATATAGTCAGGTTGAATTATTTCACTGGCAACTTTTAATTCTGCAATTGAAATGTCATGTCCAATGTAAATCACTCTGTAATTTCGTACTCTTAACTTGTACTGGATAAATAGTAAACTCAATTCCTGTTTTTCACCCTCTGGCAAATATAAAATGCACTTTTTTGCTTTTGTATAGTCGACAGAATTTAATTGATCGATAGCTGAAATTATTTTTTGCCTTATCAGAAAACTCATAAAATTTTCCTGCACTGGACTAATGGAACCCGTTAACCAAAGAATGCTAAGTTTATCTAAAAATGGGTAAATAAACTCAGTCATTGTCCGTTCAAATCCTAATTGAAGAATATGAGAATTGACAATTTTATCAAATTTGACCTCATCCATCTCAATCATTGCGATAGTTAGCGCATCGAGATGAGCTCCATAAGCAACATTTATTGGGGACAGAGCAGCAGCAGTTTCCGTGATTTCTTCAGGCTGCATTTGGGCAATTCTTGAAATTTTATGCCCATTTTTATTTAGAATTGCGATGTTCAGTAATTGCTTGAGATCATCCTCCTGATAATATCGAATATTAGACTGGGTTCTTTTTGGAGAAATCACCCCATACCGCTGTTCCCAAATACGAATAGTGTGTGCTTTGACACCCGTAAGTTTTTCTAAATCAATAATAGAATATACAGCCACTTTTTCCTATTTTGTTCCAAAACAATTTGATTTTAAAAAGGTTTAAATTATTATCACTTTGCAGTAAGATGGTAAATCTAAGCTAATAAACAAATTTTCATCAGTCTTTATACCTAAATTACCTCTTTTAAATATTTAAATTGTTATTTTTAGCATTTATACCTTTCTTCAACCAGAACGACCTCTAATTAAAAATATATGAAATTGAAATTTGCCAGTCTGCTTTTTCTTCCTCTGTTATTTTGCCAGGTGTGGTTAATTGGCCAAAATACACCCCCTTGTACCTATAAACTTGAGTGTAATGACCTTGGTCTCGATGGTTGGAATGACGCCTTTGTTGAAATTATTACTGGCAATAAGGTTAATCGTTTTACGCTAAAAAATGGCAACAAAGAAATTTATTATTTTAACGTCACCAAAGGAGATAGTATTTCTATCCGGTTTGTTGAAGGATTATATGACGAAGAAATTCAATATGAATTAAGAAGTGAACGAGATTCTGTTTTATTTTCGCAAAAAGGAAAAATTCCTGCCAGAGGAATTGTTTATAAAACCGTCGTTGCATGTCCTTCATGCCCTGCTCCCCCAGCTTTCTTTGTAAAACCAACTTTTATTGGTTCTCAATCAGCAACCTTAACCTGGAGTCCAGTTACCAATACAACTTCTACTTTACTTCTTTTAAAGTCCTCACCTATTTTAAGTGCAGATACTTTTCGGGTGGCAAAAAAAGACACTCTTCTTAATAAGCTAAGCGAACACTCTTTATACACCTATTTTCTTGCCAGTATATGTCCGGCAGGTGATACCAGCCGGCCAAATGGTCCTTTCTCTTTTGAAACCAAGTGGAAGCTTGATCTGGGAATCTCTGGCTTAATAGCTCCTTTATCAGATTGTGGACTGGGAAATGATTCCGTTAAAGTCGCCATTTATAACTATGGTGGGGAACCTCAGTCTTTGATTCCTTATGGTTACCAGATAAATTTGGTGGATGTGCCCATAAATCGACCAGTAGATGGTTTTTATACAGGTGTTGTAGCAGCTGACAGCACCAATGTGACGGCATTTGACCAACCTTTTAATTTTTCTGTACCCGGTGAATATAATATCGTCGCCTGGACACAGGTTGACAAAGATGGAGAAATTAAAAATGACAGTATCTCTACCCAGGTCGTTAGCATTCCAACGTTTAATACTTTTCCCTATTTAACGACACTCGAGGAAAAGTTTACAGGCTGGACGGTCGATAAAAAGAGCCAATTTAACAGCTGGGCTTTAGGAACTCCTAATGGGGCAGGCCTTCGGGATGCCTTTAGCGGAATAAAATCATGGGGAACTAACCTTAATGGTAATCATAATGCCAATGAATTGTCTTATTTAAATTCACCCTGTTTTGATTTTTCAAAACTTAGCCAAGACCCAATTCTCTCCTTTAGAATGAAGCTTGACATCGAAAGATGTTGTGATGGCCTATGGATTGAATATTCCAAAGATGATGGAAAATCATGGTTGCGTTTGGGAAATCCTTCCTCAGGAACCAATTGGTATAATGATACTGAAAGATGGTTGTGGAATGGAAATGGACATGCAGATGCCTGGTTTTTAGCTGCGCATGTTCTTCCAGGGGTTGCCGGAAACAGTAAAATAAAAATCAGATTTGTTTTTAATAGTGATTTTGGTGTTCAAAGAGAAGGCGTTATCCTCGATAATATCAATATCACCGTATCAAATTTTGATTTAACCGCCCTAAGTGTTAAAAATAATAGAAAAACAATTTGTGAAAATATCACAGACCTTGTTACGATAAATATCGGCAATATAGGCCGATCTAATATTAATGGTCTTAATCTTGCCTATCAAATAAATGGTGGTGCTGTATTCACAGAATCAGCAACAGCTTTAGTCGTAAATAGTGGTCAAAACAAACCTTTTACTTTTAAACAAGGGTTCGATTCTTCTAAACCTGGTATTTATAAAATAAAAGCATGGATCGTTGGTGAATCATCCCTAACCCATAACGATACGGCCTATTTTACCTTTAAAACAAATACAACCCTTCCTTTTAAAGAAGATTTTGAAATGGGCAGATTTCCGGGAGATTGGGTTGGTACTGATCAAATCATTACCAAAGGTCATAATAATAAATCTTATGTGGTTTCTGATTTACTCTCTGATATTGATCCACGTTTTGATTTTATTACCGCACCCATAGGTATTATAGCTTTAAAAGATACTTTACGATTCGATTATAGAGCAGTTAATTTTGAAAGTGACGGAAAAGTTGGCACAGTCTGGAATAATTCTGATCGGATTGAAATTGCTGTTTCTACTGATTGTGGAACTACTTTTCAAGTTGTTAGAACCATCAATAATACGAATCATCAAACCAGCAATCGTTTTAAAACTATTGCCCTTGATTTATCAGCTTTTGCTGGAAAATATGTTTTAGTTAAAGTGAGTGCTCTTTGGGGTTCAGGCAATTATTGGGTAGATTTCGATAATTTCAATAGTACCCGTTGCCCATCCAGCCTTTCATTGAGTAACACCCTGGTTAGATCCCTTTCTTCAACTTCAAATCAACCAGCAGTCGTATCCATTTCAGCAGAAGCTGGCCTGGGACCTTATACTTACACCTGGAGTAATGGAGCCAAAAGTAAAACAGCAGAAATACTAACTCCTGGAATTTATAAAGTTACAGTTACTGATGCTTTTGGATGTTTCGACATCACAGAAGTTAAAATTGGTGTTCCAACTGGAATAAATGATTATTTATCTTGGATGAATGGAATTTCCCTTTTTCCAAATCCTGCATCTTCAAACCCTCGTATTTCTTTTTCTTTGACGAAATCTGATGTTGCTATCATAAGGGTTTTCAATGCTTTAGGTGCTATTATTTATCAAACTAAATCCGAATTCGCACAATATCATAGCCTGGAATTAGAAATTAACAAACAAACACCAGGTATTTATTGGGTATCTGTTCAGGTTAACGATAAACAATTGGGACTTCCATTGGTTATTATCGAATAAAGGCGACATGAAAATAGGAATTGTTTGTTACCCAACCTACGGGGGAAGTGGTGTTATTGCAACGGAGTTAGGCCTTGGCCTGGCTCGTAAAGGACATCAAATCCACTTCATAACCTATAGAAGACCAGCCAGACTTGGTCATTTTCAAGAAAATGTTTTTTACCATGAAGTAGATACCTCTGATTATCCTTTATTTGAATTTCCACCTTATGAAACTGCCCTTGCGGGCAAAATGGTTGATGTGGTACTATTTGAAAACCTGGATCTCTTGCATGTTCATTATGCCATTCCTCATGCAGCAGTTGCCTATATGGCTAAAAAAATTCTATTAGGCGGAGGTAGTTATGTACCAGTTATTACTACGCTTCATGGGACAGATATTACCCTGGTTGGTAATAATAGTTCTTTTAAACCCGTCATTGAATTCTCTATCAATAAATCAGATGGTGTGACCGCCGTATCTGAAAACCTAAAACAACAAACGCACGAATATTTTAACATTAAGAAAAATATAAAAGTTATTCCAAATTTTATTGATTTCGAAAGATTTAAACGTAGCAATAAAGAGCATTTCCGAAAGGCAATTGCAATGGATAATGAAAGAATACTAATCCATGTAAGTAACTTTAGAAAAGTTAAAAGAGTAGAGGATGTTATTTCTGTTTTTGCAAAAGTTAAGGAAAAAATAGCAAGTAAATTATTGCTTATCGGTGATGGGCCAGAACGATGGAATGCAGAGACCTACTCCAGAAGCCTTGGGCTGGGAGAACATATCAGGTTTTTAGGGAAACAAGATGCGGTAGAGGAATTGATGGCCGTCGCAGATATTTTCCTTCTAACATCAGAAAAAGAAGCTTTCGGATTAGCAGCATTGGAAGCTATGGCTTGTGAAGTGCCAGTAATATCAACAAATGCAGGTGGTATTCCTGAAGTAAATATTCACGGAGTTACTGGGTTTGTAAGTGAAATAGGTGATGTAGAAGATATGGCTAAAAATGCTATTTCTATTCTTTCAAATGAAAATACCCTGGAAGAATTTAGGCGTAATGCGCTTGCTCAGGCGAAAAGATTTGATATTATCAATGTACTGCCTATTTATGAAGATTATTATGAGGAAATTATCAATTCATCCGCATTGTAATACTATTTATTCCTCTCTGCCAATCCATACAATCTTGCCTACTGCAGTATCTGGGTTACTAAACCCAATTAACCCCGGATTTGAAGTGCTAAAAACTAAATAGACACCTGATTTTACATAATTATCTTGAAAATCTCTCCCATACCACAAGGCTTGTCCTCCAACAGCTTTTGTTTCAAACACCAGTTTTCCATTGATATCTGAAATTTTAACTATAGCATCTCTCGCTAGTCCTCTTATAGCAATGGGACCTGAAAAAGTAGGTGGAACTGGGTTCGGATAAATTTCTATTTTCTTACCTAAATGGAATATTTTTGCCTCTATGGCCTCACTTTGTAAAACAACTAAACCATTTTCCGTTCCAATGTAAGCTTTACCGCTTTTCGCGTCTATGGCTATAGCCTGAACGTAATTACCTGGCAATGGTGAATTTAAGGTATTAAAACGACCAACTGTTTTACGACCATCCGCAGAAAGGATAAATAAGCCATTTTTAGTACCAATCCATTTTCTGTTTCCTCCATCAACTGCTATGGATAAAATTTCTTCCGTTGATAACAGATAATCTAAAAATCCATCCTGTTCGACAATTCGTAATTCACCTTTACAATTATTATCGAAAATACTTCCTCCGCATTCGAAAATAATAATCCCTTTTGCGGTACCCAGCCAAACATATCCCTCTCTGTCAACAGCCAGACAATTAACCTGATTGGTAGGTAATCTACTGGTATTGGTATTAATTAACCGACATCTGTCATCAGACGGATTTTTTAAATCTCCGGCATCAAATACCAATGCACCATTAGAGGAAGAGGAAGAAACAAACCATTTATAACCACTGCCATCTATACCTACCTGGTGAAGCTGAGTTTCTGCACAAACAGGTTTAAAAGATTGCCATTCCCCCTTTTCCGTTAATACAGAAATAGGCTTCTCCGCCAAATGATTGGCAATCCATAAATTTTTATCTTTATCAAAAGCCAGTCCACTAACTCTGGTTCGAATAGCATCGCCCACTGTATTATTTAAAGACGAGTTTTTTTCGTCGAATCGGACTATTTTTTCTCCATCTATTTGCAATAATCCTTCCAGGAATGAACCCGCAAAAATTTTTCCATTGGTAGGATGGACGGCCATGGTAATAATATCATATAAATCATCATCTGGAGAATTTACATTTTCTCCAAGCATTGCCGGTGTATTAGTCCTGTTATAAATACGCCAGATACCTTCCTTTAGAGAAGCAAATCCGTGATCCAGGAACCTATATCCAAAATTTTGAGTAACCCCTCCTGATGCCAGCCATAAAACGCCCTCGGGCGAAATAGTCAGCCACCTGGATAATGATGAAAAAGGAGAATTTAAAGAAAATCTTTTGCATTGGGAATCCGTGATTTTATCCATATATCTAAAATCTTGGTATTCATCTCCAAACCAGACTCTTCCATTTTCTTCTTGCAATATATTTTGTACTCTGCCAATACAATTACCTGGAATTTTAGTGGGTAACTTCCCCTCTTGAATAACTAAAATCTCATCCTGATTACAATTATTATCTGAACACCTGTAACCAGCTAATAATTGTGGACCTTCTCCATTCAGATATAACAGATTGGAATGAGTATAAGAATAAACCTCTGCAACTGGTCGAATATCCCCAGCATATTTATACAAGCCTTTGCCTGCATTGAAATAAAGAAAATCTTTAAACACACTTAATGCCGTGCAAGGACCCATTGGAAAACCATCTTCTAATTTTAATAAACGCCAATGATTAAAATTTTCCGGATTAGCATGATTTGCTGCAATTTGATATAACCCCCTTTCTGTTGCTGCGTAATTATTCCCTTTAAAAGAAATCATATTCTTCACAGGCAGACCTGTAAATACGGAAAAAGAAAATTCCCTTTTTTTAAGATTAACGGCCGAAATACCATATTGAGTAGCTAATAATAATAAATCTCCAGAAGCTAAATAAAGTTGATTTATAGATTTATCTCCCGTAAAATTTTTAAAATTTCTTATTTGTGGAAGGCTAAACACTTTTCCATTTTGATCCATTATATCAATAACCCCATCAGAATAGGCTATAATTAACTCCTTTCTTATTTTATTGTATTGAATAAATTTCAATTTTACATCACTTAATCCCCTTGATTTATCAAATTGTTCTATGGTGAAATCAGTTTTATCGATAGAAACAATAGATTGAGAGGCGATGTAGAATATTTTATTCTCACTTTGGGTAACAAACTGCCCCTGCCGAAGGGGAAATAAACTTTGCCAATCCAATATTTTTAATCTGGATGTATCTTGACTAAATGCGGAAGAGACTACAAAAAGAGTAAAAACGAAACAGGTAAAAAGAGGAGTGGCAAGTTTCATAAGACTAAACGTTCTTAAAATTAGATGAAAGAGAAATAGCGTTAAAAACGACATCAGGGACAAGGTAGCGAATAGAAAGATTTTTCCGAAGGCAATTTCTTATATAACTTGCCGATATATTCATTTGAGGCACCTCTTTAAAAATCCTTATATTTTGATTATCTTCCAAAGGTGTGGTATCATATTCTGGTCGGGTATATACATAAATAGGAAAATCCCTCATTAGAATATCTGCATTTTTCCATTTTGGCAAACTTAGCAAAGAATCCCCTCCCATAATAAGGTGAAATTTTTTATCTGGAAATTTTTCCTTCAGCACAGATAAGGTAACGATGGTAAAAGAGGGTTGGGGAAGATTAAACTCAATCGAAGAGGCTTTTAAATTTAGATTATCCGCTATAGCATCCTGAACCCAGGCTAATCGATCGTAATCATTTGCCAATGATTTTTTATTTTTCAAAGGATTATGCGGAGAAACTACAAACCAAACCTCCTCCAGATCGGTTTGAGTAGCCATAAATTCAGCGATGACGAGATGTCCGTTATGAATTGGGTTGAAAGAACCGAAGAAAAGGCCAACTTTCATAGGTTTCTATCATTGCTGGAATTTATTTTCCATTGTTAGAAAAATACTATCGATAATTTTTTGGAGTTCTTCATCCTGATAAATCTGGGCTTCTTCAGCAGGAGCATCCATCAACCACCTGTTATTTAATTTTTTTAAATAAAACGTAATATCATAAACTTCAAATTGATCTTTCATCTTACAGGCACAGATGGTGAGTTCATTTTTAGGCAAACAGTTAATAGCTAAAATGGTCGTTTTTAATAGGGAAGAGTCTAACGTTTCCTGCGTTTTAAAAACAAATTTCTTCAGATCCTCCAGTCTTATTTTTTCTTCATCGGTTGCATTTTCTGCAGCTTTTTCAAAATCATTAACATCCAGCCATTTCTGGTATTGCCTAACAAATACTTCTGGAGCAATGTCAGGTGGAACTGATGGGTTACTGCCTTCGTTTTTGTACTTTTCGCAATTTAAAAGAGCACAAAACAGTAAGAAAGCCGCACCATATTTTATAAAAATTTGTTTCATTAGTTACTCAACATCACCGGCATAACTAACATTAGTATATCTGTACCCTCTTTTTGCTCAGAAGGAAACATCAAACCAGCTCTTGAAGGAGTTGATAGTTCAAGTAAAACTTCATCAGAGTCAAGAACACCTAACATTTCCGCCATAAACTTAGCATTGAAAGCAATAACCAAGGGAGAACCATCATAATTGCAAGGCAGCTGTTCTGTTGCTTCATTTGAAAAGTCCAGATCCTGAGCTGAAACCGTCATGCTTCCTTTTGTAATATTTAGAACAACTTGATTGGTTGTTTTATTTGCATAGATGGCAATTCTTTTCAACGAATTTTGAAAATCATTCCTTGATATTTGGACACTTAATGGATTATCCACCGGAATGACGGCATTATAGTCAGGGTATTTGTTGTCGATAAGACGACATACCATTTTTATTTTATTGAAGGTAAAAAAGGCATAACTTTTATTAAAAGAGAGTGTTACTTCTGCATCAGAAGGAACCACCGTTTTCAAAAGGTTTAGCGCCTTTTTGGGGATTATAAAGGAAGAAGATACCATACTTGTGATATCTGTACAAACATAGCGCACCAATTTATGCGCGTCTGTTGCAACCATAGAAATTTTATTCAGATCTATTTGAAAATAAACCCCCATCATTGCCGGACGAAGATCATCCGTACTGGTTGCAAAAATAGTTTTTGAAATGCCCTGTAGTAAAGCAAGACCTGAGAGGCTGACTGCCTCCACATCATCGGGTGTTGGAATAGCTGGAAAATCAGCTCCATTTTCACCCGCCAGTTTATATTTTCCGTAGGCAGAAGTAATTTCGATACCAAAATTACTATCATCTATTTGAAAAGTAATTGGCTGAGAAGGAAGTGCCTTTAAGGTATCCATCAATATTTTCCCTGGAATAGCTACTTTACCATTAAAATCAGCCATTACATCCATTTCAGTAGAAATAGCAGTTTCATTGTCCGTAGCTGAGATAGTTAAGATGCTATCCTGAATGGAAAATAAAAATCCTTCCATAATCGCGGAAGAAGGATTCGAAGAAATAGTGCCAACAGCAATTTGTAATTGCTTAAGTAACTCAGAGGAAGATATACTAAATTTCATTTTATTTTCTTTGGTGTAAAAATAGCCAAAAAATTATGGTATTTATAACTTTTTTCTTCGCCTCATGATAACTTATATAAACCCTGTTAACTTTGAGGAAAATAATGATCGGGAATGGGTTTAAATAGAACGAGGTCACCTCGCGTTAGTACAATTACAGGGGTAAAACTTCCCAAAAGTGAACTTATATTTTTAGATAACGGTATTCCTGTTACTCTTTTGCATGGGTTAGAAACGGAAGCTCTACGTTTAGATATTTGTTTTAAGGTTGGAAGACAGCACGAGCATAAACGAATGGCAGCCAGGGCTACGGCCTCTATGTTAAAAGAAGGGAGTTTAAATTTTTCGGGTAAAGAATTTGCTGAAAAAATGGATACGCTTGGGAGCTCCTGGGAAGCTCCTGTTCAATTGGATTATTCTCATTTTTCCTGGTTAGGCCTTAGCAGATTTGCCAATGAGGCGCTACCTTTTATTGCAGATATTCTTGAAAATCCAACTTTTCCTGAGTCGGAAATTCATTCTTTTGTCCAAAGAAATATTACCCGATTAAAAGTTGAATTAACAAAACCTGATGTGGTTGGCTACCGGGCATTTACCGAAATATTACTCGGTGAAAATCATCCATTTGGCTGGAATTCCAATCAAGCTATTTTTGAAGATCTCACCAAGGAAGACCTTCAAAAACATCATTCCGATTGGTTTTGTCCAACAACTTGCACCTGTTTTTTGTCTGGAAATATACCAACTCTTTTCCTGGAGAATCTAAATAAAACGCTGGGGCAGTTATATCAGGGTAAAATAAATCGTTCACAACCAATAATACCTAAAGTGAGCCCAATTTTCGGTCAATCAGAAATAAAACTGGCTGGTACTTTACAATCATCCCTGCATATTGGTTTTTTAACTGGTATCAGACAACATGATGATTATCCTACCTTAATGGTGTTAAACACCATACTTGGTGGCTTTTTTGGCTCAAGGTTAATGACCAATATTCGTGAAAAACTTGGTTATACTTATCATATTCAATCTAACCTGGATACCTACCCCGATGTTGGCTCCTTATGGATAAATGCAGAACTTTCTCCAGAATACCTGCTTCCAACCAGATTGGAAATTTTTAAAGAAATAAATAAACTGAAAAACAAACCAGTTACTAACTCATTTTTAAAAATGGTTAGAAGCTATCTACTTGGTTCTGAGTTAAATGCACTTGATGGCACCTTACAGGCAATGGAAGTTATCCGAGAAAGAGCGATGGAAGGCTTAGAAGCAATTGATTACGGAACCGAAATGGAAAAAGTAAATTCCGTTTCTCCAGTTGAAATTCAAGAAATGGCAAACAAGTATTTTTCCGAAGATAATTTTACTGAAGTATGGGTAACACCTTAATTTATAAAAATTTGATAAAATAATTATTAATTTTGTAACCGAATTTACACTATTTTCACAGAAAATTGGTTATTGCTATAAATTTAACAGATGAACTTTTTTAGTTTTTTCCGCCAAGAGTTGGCCATAGATTTAGGAACTGCCAATACATTAATTATTCAAAACGGCGAAGTCGTTGTTGATGAGCCTTCTATTGTTGCCATAAATAGAAAAACTGGATTAACCATTGCTGTGGGAACCAGAGCAATGAATATGCATGAAAAAACGCATGATGACATAAAAACCATTCGTCCTTTGAAAGATGGTGTTATCGCAGATTTTCAAGCCGCTGAAAGCATGATCGAAGGGATGATTAATATGATTGGTCAAAGAAAACGTTTCTTTTCTCATTTAAAAATGGTCATTTGTATTCCTTCAGGTATTACGGAAGTGGAAAAAAGAGCCGTTTTTGATTCTGCAGATCACGTAGATTCTAAAGAAACTTATCTCATCCATGAACCTATGGCTGCTGCATTGGGAATTGGTCTTGATGTGGAGGAACCTTCGGGTAATATGATCATTGATATAGGTGGCGGAACTACTGAAATAGCCGTTATTGCTCTCTCTGGTATCGTTTGTGATCAATCTATTCGTATCGCCGGAGATGAACTGACTGGTGATATTATTCAGTATATGAAAAGACAACATAATATCCTCATTGGAGAACGTACTGCCGAACAAGTGAAAATTCACGTGGGTTCCGCTTTACATGAATTAGAAAATCCACCTGAAGATTATGCTGTAAATGGACGGGATTTAATGACTGGAATTCCTCGTCAAATCAAAGTTTCTTATCGGGAAGTTTCTACCGCTATAGATAAATCTATTTCAAAAATAGAAGACGCCGTATTGAAAGCATTAGAAGCAACACCACCTGAACTTGCCTCTGATATTTATAAAAAAGGACTCTATCTCACTGGGGGAGGTGCCCTTTTGCGCGGATTAGATAAGAGGTTAGCCATGAAAACTAAATTAATTGTGCACGTAGCAGATGATCCTTTACGTGCCGTTGTTCGTGGTACTGGTATAGCTTTAAAAGAAACGGATCGCTTTACCTTTCTAATTGATCGAAAAAGCGTCTAAATAAACCGGAATACGGTTAGTATTCATGATTGCTTATGCTTCCGAGGTCAAAGGTGTTTTCCGAATTAGGGAATTTAATCCTTTTTCTAGTCCTAGAAGGGATTAGCTTCTACCTTATTATTTCTTATAATGATGCACAAGCAAAAATTTATCATAATTCTATTAACCTCATTTCAGGTAGTATTACTAATCAAGCTGCTGATATTCGTAGTTATTTTTCTTTGAAAGAGCAAAACACTTCTTTGCAAAATGAAAATGCAAAACTAAAAGCAAGATTATTTAATTTAGCTGAAAAGGAGGGTTTGAAATCTGAAGACCTGAATTTAAAACTTCAGGAAAATCAGTTGTTTAATTTAGTCGCCGTCAAAGTAATCAACAACTCTATTTCCCTTAGAAATAATTTTCTTTCTCTCAATAAGGGTGAAAAAGCAGGCGTTAGGGAAAATCAAGGGGTCATTGGCGAAAATGGTATCATTGGTATTACTAAAGCCGTGAATGAAAATTATACTACCGTATTGTCTATTTTTAATAGCCAAACAAAAATAAGTGCCAGAATAAAGGAAAAAGGATATTTTGGTTCTTTGGTTTGGAAAAATGATGGGGACGTACGCTACATGACGCTGGAGGATATTCCCAAACATGTACCTATCCGCCTGGGGGATAAAGTTGAAACAAGCGGATATTCTACCTTATTCCCAGGGGGGATTCTATTGGGGAAGATAGTAAATAAAAGAATTCCTCCAGGCTCCAGTACTTATGAATTAAAAGTGAAACTTTATCAAGATATGACAAAAATAAAATATGCTTATGTAGTCATTAATTTTGAAACTCCCGCACTGGATTCTCTTTACCTACAGACTAAATCACAATGAATCTTGCCCTATTAAATAATAGCATACGGATTGTTTTACTATTGTTGCTGCAGGTTATTATTTTTAATCAACTCCGCCTCGGCCCTTTAGGCCCTTATTACATCGATATTATTGTTTTTCCCCTCGCTTATTTATTGCTGCCTTTTCGTACTCCAAGGGAATTTCAATTCTTACTCGCTTTTGGTATGGGCTTATTTGTTGATTTAGCCATGCAGTCACCCGGCCTTCATTCCGGAGCATCAGTATTTACCATGGCCATTAGACCCATTATATTGCGCTTATTAGAACCAAGGGGAGGTTACGATAAACTGCATAGCCCAACCCTTAAAAGATTTAAATTGCCTTGGTTTGCTTCCTACATGAGTGTTCTCTCCTTAGTTCATATCCTTTTTTATTTTTCAATGGAAGTTTTTACCCCTTTATTTTTTGGGGTCATTTTGATAAAAACCTTATTGAGCTGGTTCGTTTCAAACCTTTTCATTTTTTTAATCATGATTATTTTAAACCCTTTAGATTAATCAAAATTATCAGATTATGGAAAAAGAGAAAGAGCGATCTTCAACCATTCTTATTATTTTCCTAATAGGATCTATCATTCTAATTGGAAAAGCACTTCAACTTCAGGTTATTGATGAAGGATTCCGAAATCGTGCATCTTCCATGGTCGTTGAGCGACATACTCAGTATCCCTCCAGAGGTTTAATCTATGATAGAAATCAACAGTTATTGGTTTATAATAATCCAATGTATGATTTATTGGTAACGGTAAAACAAATAAAGCCACAAATGGATACGGCCAGATTTTGTCAACTGTTGAATATTTCCAAAGAGATTTTTATTAAAAACTTAGATAAAGACTGGAAAAGCGGGCAATTTTCTAAAAATGTACCTTTCCTTTTTCTAAGTAAAATTCCAGCCAATGTTTATGCTGCCTTTCAGGAAAATTTACACCTGTTCCCTGGTTTTGAAATCACCATTAGAAATGTCAGGGAGTATCCTTCCCTTTCTGCCGGACATTTCTTAGGTTACATTAGAGAGGTGAATGAAAATGAAGTTAATATGCCAGGAAGCGCCTACGTATCAGGTGATTATGTTGGGGCATCTGGCTTGGAAAAAGCATACGAAGAAGAATTACGTGGGTCGAAAGGATACCGATATATTTTAAAAGATAATCTTGGACGTGAAGAAGGGGTGTTTAAAGGCGGCTTATTAAATACAAGAGCCTTGTCTGGTAAAGATTTGATTTCCTCCCTCGATGTTAAACTTCAGGAATATGCTGAATCATTAATGGTTAATAAAAGAGGCGCCATAGTAGCTATTGAACCTGAGACAGGTGAAATCCTGGCCTTAGTAACATCTCCTGGTTATGATCCCTCTCTAATGGCTATTACAAATCCAAATAGAGGGAAAGTTTTTCAGTCTCTTCAATTGAATAAAGATTTACCTCTGTTTGACCGCTCTACCAGTGCGCAGTATCCGCCAGGGTCTCTTTTTAAGCCCTTACTGGCATTAGTTGCATTGGAAAAAGAAACCTTGAAACCTGACAGAACTATTTCCTGTAATGGTGCATATTATTATGGAAGTATGCGCTTAACTGGTTGTCATAGACATACCACCTGCAAAACTGTTTCTGCAGGAATACAAAATTCTTGTAATGCCTATTTTGTAACCGTTTTTAGAGAACTTGTTGACAAATACGGATTTTATAACCCCTCCAGGGGATTAGATACCCTTAATAGCTATTTAGATAAATTTGGATTTGGTAAAAAACTGGATATTGATTTCCCTGGGGAAAAATCAGGCAATTATCCCAGCTCTACCTTTTTTGCCAACTGGTTCAAAAATCCCCGCTGGAATTCAGTTTGGATACGTTCCCTGGGTATTGGTCAGGGTGAATTATTGACGACTAATATCCAATTAGCTAATGCTGCAGCGATGATTGCAAACCGAGGCTGGTATTTCACCCCTCATCTGGTCAAAGGGTTCAAAGATTTAAATCAACCAATACCCTTAAAATACAGAACCAAAATAAATGTTGGAATCAAAATACAACATTTTGAGCCTGTAATTGATGGTATGGAAAAAGCGCTTTTAGCCGGAACAGCAAAAAGTGGCTTTATTTCAGATATTCCTATCTGTGGAAAAACAGGAACTGCTGAAAATCCACAAGGAAAAGATCACTCTATTTTCTTTTGTTTTGCCCCCAGAGAAAATCCTAAAATTTCCCTTTCTGTATATATTGAAAATGCTGGATTTGGAGGTACTTATGCCACACCAATAGCAAGTCTCATCATAGAAAAATATTTAAAAGGAGAAATTAGAGGGGACGAAAGAAAGAATTTAGAGAAAAAGATGATTGAGGCTAATCTATTAAATGTTAAACCCTAATGAAAAATATTTTCCTTCTGTTGGTAAACATCAGTTTTACCTTACAGGTTACCGCCCAAACATTTACCGAAAAAATAAAACTTGTTTTTGCAGGTGATATTATGGGGCATAGTACGCAAATTAAGGCTGCTTTGTTGCCTGACGGAACTTATGATTACAGACATTGTTTTAAATATGTTGCTCCTATTTTACAACAAGCCGATTTAGCCATTGGTAATTTAGAACTTACCCTTCCAGGTAAACCTCCATACACAGGTTATCCTCAATTTCGAAGCCCTGACTCCATTGCCGTCGCTTTAAAGGAAGCTGGGTTTAATCTGCTGGTTACGGCCAATAATCATTCAAATGACGCAGGTAAAATGGGTGTTGAAAATACCATTCATACTATTCGAAAATTAGGATTTCACCAAACAGGAACCTTTTTAGATAGTTTAGATCGGGCTCAACATTATCCGTTAATAATTCAAAAGGGTAATTTTAAACTGGCATTTCTGAACTATACCTATGGAACAAATGGCATTCCAACTAAACCACCTGTAATTGTTAATCTATTGGATGAAAAACAAATGGCAGCAGACATGGAAAAAGCAAGAGGTTTTAATCCTGATGCTATTATCGTGTTGGTACACTGGGGAAATGAATACCAATTGGTGGAAACAACTTACCAACGTCAGCTAGCTAAAAAATTGTTCGATTGGGGAGCTAAAATTGTCATCGGTTCTCATCCTCATGTGGTTCAATCTATTGAAGAAATAATACAATCAGGACCTGACAGAAAAGGTGAATTAACCCTCGTTGCCTATTCCCTTGGTAATTTTATATCTGGCCAGATAAAAACATATACTGATATTGGTGCTATGTTAGAAGTGGAAATGGAAAAAGAATTACCCTTTGGCACCACTTGTTTAACCCGAACGCAATATATTCCCATATTCAGATATGTACACAGAGCTCCCACCTCAGTTAAATACTATACCCTTCCCGCTACCTTGTTTAGCGAGTTGAAAGAAAGAGATCCTTTTCCCATTCCTTCTTACCTGAAAGCTAAATTAAATCAAGATTTAAAAATAATTAAGCCCGTACTTTCTAAATATGGGATTAATGAAAAACCAGTCTTTCCCAATTTAATCCTTCCTATGGTCATGAAAATGGAAACACAAAAAATGAATTGAAAATGCGAATTTCTGCCATCGTAGCTATTTCTGATAATTTCGCTATTGGAGAAAAAGATATGATCCCCTGGTATCTTCCTGTCGATTTAAAATATTTCAGAGATTTAACAATAGGACATTCCGTAGTCATGGGACGTAAAACCTACGATTCTATTGGAAAACCTTTACCTAAAAGAAATAATATTGTTATTACCTCAGACCCATTTCTTATTTCTTCGCAATTCTATACCGTTCATTCTATAAATGAAGCCCTGGAATTAGCGCTTGGATTAGGAGAAACGGAGACCTTTATTATCGGAGGAGGTCAGATTTATAAACAATCAGCCTCACTTTGGGATCGAATGTATATCACTAAAGTTAACCTTACAGTTCCTGAAGCCGATACCTTTTTTCCCGAATGGGTCGAAAAAGAATGGAAATGTGTTTCTGAAACAAAGAATATTCCAGATGAAAAAAATAAATTTCAAAGTCAATTTCTCATCTATGACCGAATAGCTTAAAGATATTTAAACCATTTCCGAAACCTTTAAAGGGATTCTATTCTTATCGAGAAAGGAAAAATAATAGGTAGCTGAGACAGAAAGAATGAGGTAACATGAAATGAATATTACCCAAATACCTGATAATCCAAACCATCCATCCATTTTTACTAAAATCATTGTTCCAGCCATCGCTTTTATTAAGTCCCACCAAACAGCATCTTTATTGCCATCCATCAGTTCGGTGTAGGTATAAATACTAAGTATTAAAAAAACACCATATATAAGGATATCCGGCTTCCCAATTTCCGCTAAGTTCCCAAACAAATGATACATAAATATTAAAGTTACAACTACTTGAAACCACAACCAGACCATTAAAGTAGGAGAGGTGGCCGATTGATATTTATCAAATTGGTATGGATCCGTTATTTTTTCAATCGGGTATTTTTCTTTAACATCTTCAGGCCTCCAACCTGTGGGTTTGAACCAAATGACCAGTTTATTTTTCCAACTTTTAGTATGAAACGCATCTTGAATTAATAAGGTAAGATGTTTGAAATTAATCCTTATGGGGTTCCAGGTTTTCATGGGCCTGGTAATACCGTAAACTGGGGGTACTTCCTCTAATTCTTCCTGAAAGGTACCAAATAATTTATCCCATAGAATAAATATCTGCCCATGATTTTTATCTATATAAATAGGGTTTATAGCATGATGTACTCTATGATGAGAAGGGGTTACTATTATCTTCTCAAGAAAACCTAATTTACCAATGTGAATAGTATGATACCAAAATTGCAGAAAAAAATGAATGGGTGTTACCATGGCTATAACTTTCACAGGTATGCCCAATATAGCTGCAGGCAGCAAGATAAAGGTAAATAAATTCACAAATTGAGCTACTGGCTGTCTTAGGGCACAAGCCAGATCAAATTCTTCGCTACTATGATGAATGGCATGTTTGTTCCAGAAAAAGTTAATGGAATGGGCTAATCTATGCGTGCAATAACCATAAAAATCAAGAATGATGAATGCACTTAAATAAAGGAAAACGGTCGATTTTATTTCAAATATGGCCAGTTTTGAAACCATAAAACCATAGGAGACAATAACAAATACAATACCTAATGAGTCTTTAATGGAATTTGAAAAACCTGCGCTGAGACTTGAAATCAAATCCATTTGTTTAACAGGCTCTTTTTTAAAATACCATGCATAAGCCTTTTCTAATATAATAAAAAACAAGAAAATGGGAATGATAAACATTAATATTAAACCATAATTTCCTAATTGACCTCTCATAGATTTTTAAAATTTAAAGTATATGGAGTAAAACTCATCTTGTTTGCCGTAATATTCAATTACATTGCGATATAATTGTAAATGTAACAACTATTTATGGAAAAGAAAAATGTAGCCATCATAGGTGGAACAGGTTTAATAGGCAATCAACTATTGTCCTTGCTTTTAAAGGTTAATCATTTTGCTGATATATATCTCATTTCCCGACGTAAATTTATTGTTGAAAATGCCAGGGTTAAAAACATAGTCATTGATTTTAACGATGACGAATCTTTTAAAAAAGCTTTAAGTTCCTGCAGTGTAGTGTTTTGTTCTGTTGGTACTACGCAAAAAAAAGTAAATGGGAACCAAATCGAATATCGAAAAGTAGATTATGATATTCCCGTAAAAGCGGCGAAGTTTTGTGAAGAAAATGAGGGCACCTCTTTTTTACTTGTTTCCTCCGTAGGTGCAGACAGTGCTAGCAAGAATTTCTATCTGGCAATTAAGGGTGAAGTTGAAGAGGCCATTATGAAAAGAAAGATAGCCTCTATCTCTATATTTCGCCCGTCTTTATTATTGGGTGACAGAAAAGAATTTAGAATAGGAGAAAAAATTTCTACCATCCTCATGAAACCACTTTCTTTTTTAATTCCCTCCATTTATAAACCTATTGAAGTAGCACAAGTTGCAAAATCAATGTATCAGGCAGCAGTTCTTAATAAACCAGGGATTCATATTTATCATTATGCCGAAATGGTAGAATCCACTTAATAAGTTGGATTTTCCTCTTTTTGTCCTTTGAACTATTTATAAATAGGAAGAAATTACAGGCAAATAAATAAATCATGCGTGAAGATTTCCTCCATTTTGTATGGCAATACCAGCAGTTTAATACCCGTTCCTTAATAACGACGCAAGGGCAATTGTTAACTATCTTAAGAGTGGGAAAGTTAAATACGCATGCTGGGCCCGATTTTTATGAAGCACACCTTATTTTAGATGATATCAGATGGATTGGTCAGGTGGAAATACATCTGACGACAACCGATTGGGTTAAACATGGTCATGCAGGTAATCTACATTACAATAATGTAATCCTTCATGTTGTTTATGAAGAAACCATTAAAATTTTTCGCACGGATGGGTCAGAAATACCCTGTTTAGTTTTAAAAGACCTAATTTTTCCTAATTTATCTAATTTATTCCATCAACTCATTTCCCTAAAAGATACCCTTCCATGTTCCTTTCACTGGCCGTTTATTTCTCCTCTTACCAAACGTAAATGGCTGGAAACACTCTCAGTGGAGCGAATGGAGGTCAAAACGGCTACCTTAAAAGAACATTATTTAACCCTTAACGGAGATTGGGAACAACTTGCTTTTCAGCGTCTTGCCTATAATATTGGCCTCGTAGTCAATACAGAACCATTCCTACAAGTAGCTCGTAGTTTAGACATTAAAAAACTGCAAAGACTTCAAAATCTTTTCCAGATTGAGGCTATTTTGTTTGGCCAGGCAAACCTTCTTGGTGAAGATGATGATCTGATTACGGATGAATATCAACTCCAATTGAAAGCTGAATATCTGTTTCAAAAACAAAAATTTAATTTAACGCCTATCCCTAAAGGTCAATGGCGTTATATGCGTATGAGACCTTCCGGATTTCCAGAAAAGAGAATGGCGGCATTAGCTGGTTTTATATTTCAAACGGAACATCTCAAAAGTAAGCTCATTGCCCTAAATAGTAAAACCGAGCTATACTCCTTTTTTGATATTCGTACCTCCTTATACTGGAAAAATCATTTTAGATTTGGCAAAATAACAAATCAAAAAAGTGCTGCAGCAGGGCTGGATTTAATTCAGCGAATTGCTATTAATTTTGTTATTCCTTTTCAATTCCTCTTTGCTGAAATAAATCATTTGCCCGATATTAAGGCTCGTGCCCTCGAATTATTAAATGATCTCGATGTTGAGGATAATATTTTGATTCGGAATTGGAAGAAAATAGGTATCATTCCTGTTTCTGCTGCTGAAAGCCAAAGTTTAATACACTTGAAAAATGAATATTGTGATAAAAGACTCTGTCTTTCCTGTGCTATTGGACATGCCATTCTTCGTGGAAATACCTGATAACCTGTTTTATAAAATAATATTCTCTAAATACCCGGAATTAGGTGTAATATTTCTTCTGTTTTTTCAATGGCATTTAACTTTCCAACATCCTGCCATATATCCTCTGAGTGATTAAAAGCTCCGATGGGGTTATCTATTGCTATCTTCAAATAAAAAGGCATGATGGGAAATATTTCTTCCTCTGGCATTAGTTCAAAAATTTTAGGATTAACCACATGGATGCCACTAAAGGAATAAAATGCCGGCCTTTTTGTCGTTCTTGAAATAATTTCCTCTCCGGTTTGATGGTTCTTCCATCCACTCAATAAATGATCCTCATTGAACATAATTTGTCTGGTTGAGTCTCGTGATTGAACAGCTAAGGTGACCAAAAAAGAATTCTCTCGATGAAACTCAACTATTTTTGCCAGATTTAAACTGGTTACGATATCTGCATTAACAATTAAAAAAGGATCATATTGAAAAAACCAGGCGGCTTTTTTAAGCCCACCTCCAGTATCCAATAATTCATTTTCCTCCTTAGAAATATGAATTTCAATATCAAAGTTGTTTTTTTCAGCCAGGAATTCAACTATTTTATCTGCAAAATGATGAACGTTTATGATTATTTCATTGAAACCATAATATTTTAATCTTCTAATGGCCAATTCCAGTAAGGTAACGCCTTTTAAGGGAACTAAAGCTTTAGGAATATTGTTGGTTAGAGGTCGCAGTCTGGTACCCAGCCCTGCAGCAAAAATCATGGCTTTCATATATATTGTATTTCGGAATAAAGATAACAGTAAAATGCTTCAACATCTATTCGTTCGATTTCTTTTACTCCCATTGTCCTTTCTTTACGGCATTGGAGTGAGTATTCATCGATTTTTATATTTAACCGAAATTATAAAACCCTTAAAATTTAGCCTGCCAATATTATCTATTGGAAATTTATCTGTCGGCGGATCTGGCAAAACACCCCATGTCGAATATCTGGTAAATTATTTGAAAAATTATTTGAATGTCGGCGTTTTAAGTAGGGGCTATAATAGAAAAAGTACTGGATTTATTTGGGTTGAACCCTATCTAAAATCAGATGAAGTTGGTGATGAACCTTTGCAGATTAAAAGTAAATTCCCTGATATTTCTGTTGCTGTTTGTGAAAGCAGGGTTAGTGGCGTTTCTGAAATGGTAGGAATAAATGCAGATTTACAAGTAATTTTATTAGATGATGCCTTCCAGCATAGAGCCATAAAACCTGAACTTGATATCATCCTGACGACCTTCCAGCAACCATTTTTTTCAGACTATCTTCTGCCTTCCGGAAGACTTAGAGAATGGCGAAATGCCTATAAGAGAGCGGACATTCTGATAGTAAGTAAATGTCCTCAAAATCTATCCGAAGAAACGAGGCAAGATTTTGTAAAAAAAATAAATCCACAAAAAAATCAGCAAGTTTATTTTTCCTCCTTCAAATATGGAAAGCCCTACCATTTATTTAATCCTGACATTAAATGGTCATCAGATAGACTTCCAAGTGTTTTATTAGTAACGGCTATTGCCTCTGTTCAATATTTAGAGGAATATTTAAAACCAAGAACCACAACATTAGTGCATCAGGTGCATGAAGATCATCATTATTTCACTCACTACGAAATAGCACAACTTCGAAAAAAACTAGATGAAATGGATGGTGCTCAAAAAATCATACTTACCACAGAAAAAGATGCTACACGCATGTGGTTACATAAGGATTACATTGAAAAAGAGAACCTTCCTATATTCGTATTACCTGTAGAAGTTGCATTTCATGGAAAAGATGGGGAGCATTTCTTAGAGCAAATCAAGCAAAGTTTATTAACTTTTCAATCCTAACCACCTTATTTTACCTCAACTAAAAAGGCAAAACGTACGAACTAATTCGCACGTTTTGCCTTTTTTATAAGAACGGATTAAACCTAAGCCCGAAAAATACGATGATTATCGGTTTCCTCCAGGACGTTTCCAGCGTACGGGAGGAGCAGGTTCTTCTTTTAATTTCACTCCTTTAGTCTCCAATAATTTAAGGGCTTCCTGAACAGCTCTCTCTAATTGAGGATCCTTACCTGCTAAAACAGCCGCGGGATCTTGCAATACTTCAATGTCAGGAGAAATGCCTTCCCCCTCCACTGCCCAACGACCATCTGTATCAAAAAATCCACCTCTCGGAGCAACCATCCTGCCTCCATCTAAAAAACGGGGTGTATCCCAGGTGCCTACCAGACCACCCCAGGTGCGCGTTCCAATTAAAGGGCCAATCATTGATTTTTTGAACATGTAAGGCAATAAATCACCACCCGAACCGGCACGCTCGTTAATAATCATCACTTTAGGGCCGAAAATTCCTGACATAGGTGTGGTAGAAACAGTATGGCCATCCACTCTATTATTGAAATAACCCATTAAAGGTCTGTTCATAACATCGACCATATAATCGGCCGCAGATCCACCGCCGTTATTTCGCTCATCAATGACCGCTCCCTGTTTGTCCTGCTGTCCAAAATAATACCTGTTAAAATAAGTATAACCAGGCTGTCCAGTATTTGGAACATAAACGTAAGCCAGTTTCCCATTGGATAAAATATCTACTTTGCGTCTGTTTCCCTCTACCCATTCTCTCAATCTTAATCCTGCTTCATTGGCAATTGGCGTTACCTCCACCACTTTTGATCCCTCCGTCGCAGGCGTTGAATTAATTCGAATTTGGGTTAAACGACCCACTGAGCCAATTAATAATTTATGTGGATTATTGTCAAAACTGAGCTTTTGCCCGTTAATTTCTATTAAATAGTCCCCTTCTTTAACTCCCAGTCCAGGAATAGCCAATGGAGCTACTAAATCGGGATTCCATTGCTCACCTGTCAATATTTTTTTAAACCTAAAACCAACACCTGTCCATTCGTAGTCAACACCTAAAAGTCCAACCTCCTGATTATTCAATGTAGGAAAATCGCCTCCACTGGTGTAAGAATGGCCTACTGAAACTTCACCCCCTAAAATATCAACAACATAATTTAAATCGGTCCTATGCCTGACATGCTCAACCCATGGTTGATACCACTCATAAATTTTATCCCATGGTGCCCCGTGCACATTATCAACATATAGAAAATCTCTTTGAAACCGCCACCCCTCTTTAAATATTTGTCTCCATTCTGATGTCGGGTCTATTTTCATGCCCATATTAACATTCAATTTTCCATCTCCAACCTTACCTGGTAACTCTGACTTAATAATACCCCAGGTACTTCCAGACTGATAAAGAAGTTGTTTTCTATTTTGTGAAATGGCTATGTTACTAACACCACCCATTAATAATTCCGTTTTGCGCGTATTAAAAATGAATCTATGGATATTTAATAGCGGACTGCCTTCCGTATTTTCGGAATAAATAATACTGCCACCTACCCCAGGATACAAATGCTGGAATGATTTTTTAGGCAAATTTAATGCGACAACACGTTGCTGAATACCGTTAAAATCGATGTTAATCATTTTCGATTTCACCGATTTATCTGTCGAATCCTTTGTTGATTTTTCTTCATCGCTTTGAGGTAATAAAGGTGATTTTCCAGCAGCAGAAAGCACCGTTGCATAAATAGCTCTCGACACAGGTTTATCGTAAGAAGTCATATCAAGCCAACCAGAAGCGACACCAAAATCGGTGCTTGCTAAGAAAAACAACCATTCACCTCCCTCATCCCATACAGGATCAATCGCGTCGGCCAAAGGATCGGTTATTGCTTTGGTCATGCCCGACGTTAAATCATATACAAAAATAGAACGAAGCTGATTGGGTAAGCGGCGGGCATAAGCGACCCATTTCCCGTCGGGAGACCAAACGGGGAGTAAACTCCTGTCTGGATTTGCGTAGAGATCTGTATCTACTTTTTTCAGTAGTCCTTTTTCAGTATCATAAACATATAGCGAATAATCTTTATCTGTAAATGCAATATGTCTATTGTCAGATGACCACACCGGGTAAAAGTAAAAAGAAGGGGTATTTAATTTAATTGATTTTTCAATAGTACCCAATTGATCAGCGACGACCAGTTGATATTCACCAGATGCATCAGAAAACCAGGCTATTTTCTGACCATCAGCAGACCAGGAAGGATAACGATCGGCGACGCTAGGAGAATTGGAGATATTACGCCAGGAACCATTTTCCTTAGGAGCTGTAAAAATTTCCCCTCTATATTCGAAAAGCGCTCTTTGCCCTGTTGGCGAAAGAGAAGCATTCGTTAACAAGTCCGGTTTTATCGTTTCCCAGCGAGGCATAGACCAGGTAAAATCGCCTTTAACCTCAATATTTAACTGAGTTGATTTTCCTGTTAATGGATTCAACAGATGTAAATAGCCACCTTGTTCATATACTATTTCATCGAGTCCCGCGTCCAGACTTTTTACGTCGAAGTCTTTATGAAAAGTATGTTGTTTAACTTGTTTGGATTTACGGTCATAGCTCCAGATATTATTTGCAAAATCTCTTTCTGAAAGAAAATAAACGTAATCATTTAACCAAACAGGATCTGTGTGTCTTTCCCTGTTTAGTTGAGGCGTTTGTTCTAATTTCATAGTTGCGAGCTCAACAATCCATATAGGAAGTGCCTGTCCGCCTCTATAATTACGCCACTCAGGATCCCAGAAGGTGATAGGCATAAAGGCTGCAAATTTCCCATCGGGAGAAATTTCCCCAAAAGAAGCCTGAGGAATACCTAAATCTTTTGGCCAGCCACCCTCTTTATCAACATAAAAGAATTGATTAATTTTAGTTGGCATCCCTGCGGAACCTGAGCGAAAAAGCACCGATTTCCCATCGGGAGACCAGCCCTGAACCAGATCTTCTCCTGGATGCCAGGTCAATCTTTTCGGTTCACCGCCTTCGGTGGGAATCACATAAGCGTCAACATTGCCCGCATATTGAGCTGAAAAAGCGATCCATTTTCCATCAGGAGAAAAATGCGGAACGCTCTCACTTCCTTCGTGGGAAGTTAATCGACGAGCCGCACCACCATTTTTTTGAACAATCCAAATATCATCGGCATAAATGAAAGCTATCTGATCCTTACTGATTGTTGGTTGTCTTAACAACCTGGTTCCTTGCGAAAAAGCGGTTGTTTTTATGCAGATTACACCCAATAAGACCCAAAAAATGGGCGTAATCATTTTTAATAAATTATTTTTCATAAACATTTTTTTATAAAATTAATAAATCATTGGTTAAGTATCAGGATATCTCCTTTTGAAAGATTAAAAACGAGCATCTCCCCTTCCTTTAAATATGAAATAGACGACTTAAAAGGATTCTGATCAAAAGGATTTTTAATTTTCAAAACTTCAGAAACAGTTGCCTCAATTTGAACCTTCTCCACCTTTCCACCCATCAGATTTGCCGAAACCAGAAAGGCACCTTCTGTCCGCATTTTGTTAAATGAAACGGTCTTCCAGGATGGCGGAATAGCAGGAAAAAGATGTATAAACCCCGCATGGCTTTGCAAAAGCATCTCTTGAAGTCCTGCAGCAAAGGCAAAATTTCCTTCCAACGTAAAAGGACGATAGGTAAAAGTAGAATATCCTAGTTTTGATTGATCCCCATTGGCATGAAAACTATTTTTCAAACAAAAATGAGAAGCAAAAATGCGTAATGCCTCTGCAGCACCTACGCCATCTAAATTTCTGGCTTTTAGATTTCCTAACCAGGCAAATGAATAGCCACAGTACTGACTTGAGCCGTATTTATCTAGGGTATTTATGGTGTTTTGAATTATTTCTTTATCCTTTACTCCATTAGAATAATCAATGATACCCAAAGGATGATAGGCCAACAAATGTGAAAAATGCCTGTGAGAGGCATCGTAAGGAAATCCTTTGGCAAAAGTTAATCCCGTTGAATCGTCTACATCTAATTCGCCCCATTCCCCTTCTATTTGCTTCCATTTTACAGCATCTTCCGATTTATTTAATGCGGCGGCCAGTTCAGAAGTTTTAGAAAAGAGCCATTTTACCAAAGCAAGATCAAAATTGGTCATTGTTGAAAACCATGCCTGGCTAGAATTATTGAATATTTCCGGACTGGAAGAAAGGGGCAATTTCCTAACTCCTTTTTCGTCTAAAACAGAAATCTCTTTTAAATAAACGGCCACATTTTCTAACCAAGGATATGCCTTTTCTGCCAAAAAGGTTCGATCCATAGAATAGCGCCACTGCAAATAATAATGTTGTGCAATCCATGCTGAAACCGTTGAACCAAAAGCATATTGTATCCAGCCGCCCATTGGGTTACCCGTAAAAGTTGAAACACCGGGAACATTGATGCCATTTGTTTGAAAATATTGCTCGGTATAGTTTTTAAAAACGGGCTTATTTTTTTCCAGCCAATCTAAAAATCCCATAGACTGACTTAATTTGTTAGCACTATAGGCAGGCCAATAACTCAACTGGGTATTTAAATCATTATGAAAATCTCCTTTCCAGGGAGGTAATTTTCCATTATCTGCTGTCCAGACGGCCTGCAAAGAAATAGGAGGAGCGCCATTTCCAGTGGCTGCACCAAATTTATATTGTTCCAGATACCACTGCTTTAGTAAAATAGCATCTGGAACCTGAATGCTACATTGTTGCCAATAGGTGTGCCACCAATTCTTGTGATTATTTAAAATTTCAAGATATTTAGGCGTCGAAATTTTTTCATCTACTAAATTTACTGGGTCAGGCTCATTCTTATTATCATCTACCACCTTAATATTCCAAAAACCAATCAGCATATCATTTTGCACTTTCCAACGAACCTGAATGCGATAAGTAAAGCCATTCCAACCCTCTTGGGTATAGGTAATGAATTCCTTTTCCACTTTCAAATTACCAGCGGGATAACCCAATCTTCTTAAATCCTGCCCGGTAACTGGACTATCCTCCCCAGATTGAGCTGATAAATGATAAGGCGGCGGAACAATGGAAGGAAGTAGATTTTCTTTTATACCTGAAAATTTAAACCAGCCTTCCTGTTTAGTCGCATGGACAAAAGTTTCCATTTTCATCCCATTTGACCATTCAATTTCGCAAAGATCCTTACTTAAAATCAATTCAACGCGTTTAACCTTTGCTAAAATATTAAACTCGAGAGCGCCTGCGGGAATTTTAGAAGGTCCTGGATCCCGGTCATAAGGAAGATCAAACATTTGTTGAACTTCTTGATATTGATTATTTTTCCAACGATCTATAACCCATTTGAAAGTCCAGTTTTTGTGATCCAGATTTGCTGTAGGCCGAAGATCCCACAAATCCGCCCGATCCAGTGAAAATCTTAATTTACCTTCTTTTTCCCAAATCAATGCACCTAACATGCCATTTCCAAGAGGAATACCCTCATCCCAAGTGGTTGCAAGCTCACCAAAAAGTAAATTTTGATGACCCAATGGTTCCATCTCCAATTTCCCCGTTTGTCCAGTTAACGAAGTAGAAAGTATAAAAAGAAGGAATACAATTAACCTTTCAGCGTTATAAAACATCATTTTTTAGTTTATTTCTCAAAAAATAATAATTTTTATGCAGTAATTCGAGAAATGATTCCCATTTTTCGAATAAATATTTTTTAACCGTAACTTTCCATATTTTGTCCAGTTTACAATCCTTCATTTATTTCCTGCTTCGAAGTTTAGCACAATTTGTGGTTTATGTTTACTTCAGGAAGACATATATTCATAATAAGGAAAATTTTGAGCTAAAAGGACCGACCATTATTGTGAGTAATCATCCAAATACGCTCATTGACCCTGTCATCATTGCGAGCTATATTAAAAATCCTATTTTTTTTCTTGCGAATGCAGGGCTTTTTAAAAATCATATAGCTGCTAAACTTTTACGATATCTTTACTGCATTGAAGTGAAAAGATTTGAAGATACCGGAAGTAAATCATTAGATAATACGGCTGCCTTTGATCAAAGTAGCCAACATCTGGCAGCTAACGGGAATATATATATTGCCATCGAGGGTACCAGTTATATGGAACGCGTTTTAAGGCCTTTGAAAACTGGCTTTGCCCGCATCGGTTTTCAAGCCATTACGAGTCATGCAAAAGGACAGGAGATTTTTATATTACCCATTGGTTTGAATTATGAAAAACACGATAAATCTGGGTTCGACCTGGAAATAAATGTAGGGGAATCCATTCCTTTCAGTCATTATCTGGTCGATTACGATCATCATAATCAAGCTACTATAAAAGATTTAACCACTGAAATGCGGTCTGTTTTGGAGGCATTGGTCATTCATACGGAAGATTTAGATGAAGAAGCCCTTTTGTTAAATATTGATGCCCAGTTTTATGGTAAAATAAAACAAAATCCAAGCAATGTTTTTGAAGAACATCGCAGCATTCTCCAGCATATTAAAAGGTGGAAGCAAAAAAGAAGCATAGCCTTTAATACCTGGGAAAATATGTTTACTCAATTTGCTGCACTCCTCGATAATTATAGTCTTTCTCTAAAAATACTTTCACAGGTTTTCTACAAAACCTTTCCATTAAAAGAAAAAATGGTTTTAGCTGCTTTAGGCTTCCCCATTTATTTTTACGCATGGCTGAATCATTTTATCGCTATTTGGGTTCCAAGATGGATAAATAAAAAATTAGATTTATATATTGGGTATACCTCCACTGTAAAGATATTAGCTGCCATTATCTTGGCTCCAATTAACCATACATTAGTTTTTATTTTAATATCAAATTACCTGTCTATCAACCTTGCCCTGATTAATTTATTATTATTGCCAGTAAGTTTCTGGTTCTTATTTCAATATGAAAGAAATATCCATGATCTAAATCATTATTTTAAATGGAATAAATTGAATGATAGCGTAAAAAAATCCATTGTAAATCAATTTAGCGAACTATTGGATATTTGGCAAAATGAGGAAGAAAAAATAAAAATTTCCTTATCGTGATTTTCATTTACCTTTTTGCTGTTTTCATTGTCACTGTTCAATTCCTTTTTTGGTTGTCAACCCGTCATTTAATTCGGGAATTAAGGTTATCAACAGATAGTAAACCTCATATTTATGTCCCTTTTTCGGTGCTTATTTCTGCCAGAAATGAAGGTCCAAATTTATCCGCCCATTTACCTTTCCTATTGAATCAGGATTATCCGGTATTTGAAGTAATTATCATTGATGACGATTCAACGGACGATTCTGCCGAAATATTAAATCAATATAAAGATCTATATCCTCATTTACGCGTCATTAAAATAGAACATAAAAAAAGTGCCGGAAAAAAGGAGGGACTTCAACAAGGCATAATAAATGCCAAATATGAATGGTTAGTTTTTACGGATGCCGATTGTTTTCCAAAGAGTGATCAATGGTTACGAAAACTGGCTACCAAATGCGATGAAAAGACCGATATTATACTCGGTTACAGCCCATATCAAAAGGGAAATGGATTATTGAATGATTTTATCCGATACGAAACCTTTATGACAGCTGTTATTTATGGAACATTTACCCTGTCCGGCATGCCTTACATGGGTGTTGGCAGAAACATGGCTTATAAAAAAAGCACATTTTTAACTACGGTAAATAAAGAAAAATTCGAAAAAATAGCCTCTGGAGATGATGATTTAGCTGTGAATGTAATGGCCAATAGCCATAATTCCGTCCTCCAGTTTGAAGAAAAAGCCAGGGTCATATCTATACCTAAAACGACCTTTCCCGATTTTATAAAACAGAAAACAAGGCACCTGTCTCCCTCCACTCATTATAGAGTGGGGCATCAATGGCTTTTAGGATTATTGGCAATGAGTCAAGCCACCTTTTATCCCATCATTATATTTCTTTGCTTTTTAAATTTCAACCTGGCCGCTTTAATTTTTCTCCTTAGAATGATGACCATTGTACCTTTTCAGTTATCATTGATGAATAAAATGGAGGCAAAAGATCTTAGAAATAAAGTAATCCTTTTAGACCTCCTGTTTTTTCTTTACTATTGGTACATTAGTTTCAAATGGTTACGAACAAAAAACAGCCAATGGAATTAAAACTTAATCTTACCATTTTCTAAGGATAATGGTCCATTTTCAAGTTTTAGAACTCCTCTTGGACAAACTTCGGCACAGATGCCACAACCTACACAAGAAGCGCGCACGATATTTTCTCCTTTTTGGGCATAAGCTCTGACATCTATCCCCATTTCGCAATAGGTAGAACAATTTCCACAAGAAATACACTGTCCCCCATTCACTGTGATGCGAAAGCGACTAAAAAACCGTTGTTGAATACCTAAAATAGCTGCCATTGGACAGCCAAATCGACACCAAACCCGGCTTCCCATTAATGGATAAAATCCTACTCCTATTATTCCTGAAAAAATAGCCCCAACATAAAAGCCATACCACTCTCTCAACTTTAAAGCATTTATTAAAAGGACAGGCTTTTGATAAGACCATGAAAAAGCAATGGCTATAAACAGGATGATCCCAAGAGAAATAAATCCGATTTTACTAAATTTGGATACCCCCTTTAGCCATCCTTTTTGCCAGATTCCCAACGCGATAATACCAGCTAAAAGCAGAAGAATAATTACTTTAAAATGTGAAAAGGTGATCCAGTAAGTTTCCGGATTTTTCCTAAAGAAACTATCTAAAACGGTTAAAGTCATCAGGCATACCAAAAACAGAACGGGATAAATAATACGTCTTTCCCATTTCCAGGCCGTATCCGAATTATCAGACAAGTGACGAAATGGATCACCCGCCGTTTCTGCTAATCCTCCACATCCACATACCCAGGAACAATACCATCTTTTTCCATAAAAATAGGTTAAAACCGGAGAAATAATAAAAGTTAAAGCTAAGCCCCAAACCATTAGAAATAAGCCGAAGTAACCAGAACTAAGGAGTTTTTTAATATTCCAGTCAAAAAAGAAATAATAATTCAATGGCCACATGTTCTTTAAATCCATGGCCGGCTGATTTAAGGATGCCATAATTTCCGGAATGAGAAAGGCAAAGCATAATTGAAAAAACAACAGGGATAAAGTTCTGATTATCTGGTAATTATTATTTTTATACTTGATTATAAATTTCACTCCCATTACTAAGATGATTAATGTGTATAAAAATCCATACACAAACCATTGAGAGGCAGCCGAGCCATTAAAAAACCTACTGATGGGATCAAACCAGGCGATAAATCCTGAATTGGGCATTCCTTTAGCGCCTAATCCCAGCCATGCCGGAAAAAAATAAAGGGTAATGTAACCAAAAGATAAAAACAAGGCTAATATCCAGCCAACAACACCTCTGTTTGATAAACTTTTAAACCAAACGCCCTCATCATTTTTAGTTTCGAAATTCAGCAGCCACTGGCTCCACTTTAATATACTTGTCATATTACAGTATTGTTATATATATTTAATAATTCCCTTTCATATCTGTTTGAAAATTCTGAATCAAAATTTGCCTCTGATAAAACAGGCAGAACCGCTGAAATTTTCCACTTTTCCTTAATCCATTTTTCGCAAACTTCTTGCCTGAATCTAATTCCGAGAACACAACAGCCTGTAAATTCCTCATTCATGGCATTAAACACCAATCTAATTGATTTATCTTTAGTGGGGTGTTTCCAAAAAATAGTTCCATACGATTCAGAGAAGGAAGTGGGAACATCGCCATAAATTTGGTATTCCAGATCAAAAAATTTAGCCGAATTAAAATAAATACCAGGCTCATAAGGCGGAGGAGTTTCATGCAGGATATTTTTGCCTAAATATTCCCCCATTAACTTCCCCGTGTACCAAAGGGTTTCTATTGATTTTCGGCCATGAACAGGATCTATAAATTCTACACAGTCGCCAACAGCAAAAATGGATGGAATATTTGTTTGTAAATGAGCATTTACTAAAACGCCGGCCTTCGTTTGAACCTCCGTTGATTTCAACCAATCTACCTTCGGTTCAACACCAATGCAAACACAAACCAGATCTGAATCTACTTTTTCTTCTAACTGTGATTCAACCGATTTCACCTTATTAGCATCATCGGCTTCAAAACCAATGATTTCCCTTTCAAACTTAATATTAATATTTTTACTTATCAGATGGTTAGTCACCATTTCAGCCTCCTCTTGAGGAAGAAAATTAGATCCAAACCATTTTTCTCTAACCCAAAAAGTAAAGGAAATTCCGCGCGACACAAACATTTCTGCCAGTTCCACGCCAATAAGTCCACCGCCGATGATAGACGCATGTTTAATTTTTTTTGATGAATCTTGAAGTTTTTCTAAATCTTGCAGACTATAAAAACCTTGAATTCCCTCTAAATTAAATTCACTCAAACCAAGCGATTTTGGCTGAGAACCCAATGCTAAAACCAGTTTATCATAGGGCAGAACACTACCATTATCTAAACAGACCTGTTTATTTTCAGCATCTATCTCCTTGACAGCTCCATATACCTGCTTCATTTTATTTTTCACCCAATAATCAGAGGAAAATGGTAAAATATCTTTAAATCTCATTTTACCCATAAAAACATACATAAAAGCAGGTCTTGAAAAAAACGACATACTTTCTGAGGAAACGATGGTTATTTCCGCATCTGAGTATTCTCTTAAAGATTTTGCAACTGAAACACCACTAATTCCATTACCTATAATTACAATATGCATTTCCAGATTTTTTCAGTAATTTGCTTCAAAATATTCAAAATATTGTCTTTCCAATCAGGAGGTCTTATCTTTGAAGCGTAAAATATAAAAGAATGACAATGAGAATACCATTATTCCTTATTTTGTTTTTGGTAAATTATTTGCAAGGGCAAACTACAGGGACTATTTCTTTAAATCCAGTAAAAACGGTAAAAGTAGTATCCGTCGATTTAAAAGATAAATATATTGATGTTGAAATACATACAAAAGTTAAAAATATATCCAGTGACTCTATTTCATTGAAATGGAAAAGGAGGCAACCAGAATTACCTACAGGATGGATCTCACAGGTGTGCGATGGAATCACCTGTTTTGAAGATTTTGTAAGTACCAATATTGATACGGCAAAACGTATAAATATTCCTGTTACTTTAAAAGCGGGGGAAGAAAGGGAGTTCATATTACACGTTTTCCCAGTAACAAAAGCGGGAAAAGTTAAAATATACATAGATTTATTCAATTTGAAGAAGCCTGATTCTCTTCTTACCACCATGGAATATGATATAACTATTAATGGATTGAGTACATCGAGTAGAAATATCGGGGAAGAAAACGGCAACATCCGGTTATTTCCTCAACCAGCCGTTGACTTTATTACCATTGAGCATCCTTTTGAGGAATTGGTCCATGTACAGATTTTAAATCTTTTAGGTCAAAACATGGGTGTTATGGAAGCAAAAAAAGACCATAAATATGATGTTTCTTTTCTCCCTCCAAACCTTTATCTGCTAAAAGTTCAACCTCGAAAAGGCGCTCCATTAACTAAAATAATGCTGAAAGCTGGAAATTAATTCCTGATTAGGAAAACCTAGAAACTTCTTCCATAATAGAAACGCCGGCAGAGGTACCTATTCTTTTCAC
>Ga0209400_1000429_pt1 | contig 36514 bp, 24 predicted proteins | sample M_130807_EF_Meta_FD_187313 | JGI IMG/M metagenome (GOLD analysis project Ga0209400, IMG submission 187313) | Freshwater microbial communities from Lake Montjoie, Canada to study carbon cycling - M_130807_EF_MetaG (SPAdes) (version 2) | ecosystem: Environmental > Aquatic > Freshwater > Lake... | reverse complement strand
TATTCCTGTCACTAGAATCAGCACCAAAACCAGTACCCTGAATTTTTTATAATCCACTTTCTTTAAAATGTATTTGCCAAGCCAAGTACCAAGCAAACTAATGCCAAACAAATAAGGCAAGAGGTATAAATCGTGTAAGTGAATGAATCCGTTATAAGCATAAACAAAGGTTCTGGAACTGTCAACCATCATGTCTATACTTGCCGAATTGGCAATAAAAACCTCAACAGGTAGTTGAAAGGAACTAAGCAACAAGCCTCTAATGGCACCACCAGTTCCAATTAAACCAGCTAAAAATCCAGAAATCGCGCCTCCAAATAAATTGTTTTTCAGGGACATTTTCCAGGTTAAATTTTCGTTGAATAACAATAGCAAGCTCAACAAAATCATAAATATAGCCAATATACCCGCCAGTAAATTGCCTTCAATACATTTACTTAAGTACGCACCAATTGTAACAAAAAGAACAGAGGGGATGCCAATTTGTAAAATCAGTTTTTTGTCTAATCCCTTTCTGAACAAACCTAGTTTTGACAAATTGCTCGACAAATGAAACAAGGCTGTAATGCCCAAGGCAGATTGAAAATCTAGAAAATAACTTGCAATAGGAATAAAGAAAAGCGAAGAGCCAAATCCTCCAATAGTACCTAACACTTCAGCAATCAATGCCAAGAATAAAAATAATGCTTGATGTTCCAAGTATGCAAATTAAGCTAAGTTTAGGCTCATTGTTTTAATGCCTTTGCGTAAATTTTTTGAATGCTGTTTTTTTCTTCATTTCGCTGAAGACTTTCCAATTCAATTTTCAGATGCGCATATACCTTTGGATTTTCCAAATACAATTGCACCAAAGCATGGGCTGAACTCCAGCGCACAACAGTGCCTTCTTTTTGTGCATTCACCAATAACAATGTGATGTGTTTGCTCCAATCTGCTTGAATTTGTTTTGCTATTTCTGAAATAGTTCTGGCACATTCCCATTTCACTCTTGCAGGTTCATTGCCTAAAAAAGGAAGCAAAGCTGCAAGCCATTTGGCATCGAATAATTCAATATGTTTTGTGCAAGCAATGGTGATAGCTTCCATGCAATTGCCTCTATTGCTCTGGTTAAGCTTAGGCATTTCCTCTAAGACTTCTATGATGTTGAATTTTTTCTCAATTAAATTTTGAGCAATCAATTCAGTCAATTCTTTTGCTTTTAAAGGATTGTTTTTGATCAATTCTGAAATACTCATCTTGATATGTCTTGATTAAATCTTGATCGAAAAAACCATACTTTGAGCAGGTCTGCAGTAACAATATAACTCAATACAATCGAGCCAATTATGCCAAACTGCCATAAGGGCAAAGGCACCATTCCTAGCTTATCAGCAAATGGTAAATAAGGGGTGGCAATGGTTAAAATCAATCCAAAAAAACTCAGTATAAAAAGCCATTTACCCGGTTTACTCCTAAAGAAATTTTGTTGGGTTCTGATGATGAACAAAATGAACAATTCAGTAAGGATTGACTCTACAAACCAAGCGGTCTGAAAATCATGTTCGGTTACCTGCAAGCCTTTCCATAAAATTAGAAAAGTAAGGATATCAAAAATGGAACTATGCAATCCAAAAATAAGCATGTAATTGCGTATAACTTTGATGTTCCATTTTCCTGGCTTTTTCAATTGCGCTTCGTCAACATTGTCTGATGCAATTGATAAATATGGGAAATCGGTAATGAAATTGGTAAGCAATATTTGTTTAGGCAACATGGGTAAAAAAGGCAATAGCAATGAGGCTCCTGCCACACTAAACATATTGCCAAAGGTTGAACCCGTATTGATAAAAATATACTTTAGTGTATTGGCAAATGTTTTTCGTCCTTCTTTGATACCTTCAATCAGTACCTCTAAGTTTTTTTCTAAAAGCACAAAGTCGGCAGCTTCTTTTGCAATATCAACTGCATTGTCAACTGAAATTCCAATATCCGCAGCATGTATAGCAGCTACATCGTTGATGCCATCGCCCATATATGCAACAACATATTTTTGTTTCAGAGCCAAAATGATTTGCTCTTTTTGTTGAGGTTCTATTTCTGCAAATATCTGATAAGTTTCTACCAGGTTTTGAATTTCATCTTGCTTGGCATTTGACAACATTTTTCCACTCAATACCATTGGGTTTTGAATGCCCAATTGAATGCCCAAAGATTTTGCAACCATTTGGTTATCTCCAGTAATGATTTTCAATCCTACTCCTAATTCTTCTAACTCTTTTATTGTACCTTGAATATCAGGTTTAATAGGGTCTTCAAACAAAATAAATCCACCAAAAATCATCTCTTTTTCGTCTTCAATATGTATTTCAGTTTGAGAGGTATTTTTGTAACACAATGCAATAATTCTTAAACCACTTGTCGCATAATTTTCAAATTGTTTTTGTAATAAATCAATTGAATTTTCTATGGGTACAATTTCATTTTCAGACAATTTAATTCTGTTACAAATGCTTAGTATTTCTGGAAAAGCGCCCTTTGTAATGAGTAAATTAGATGGATGATTTTCTACCAAAATACTCAATCTTTTGCGTTTGAAATCATAGGGGATTTCATCCAATTTATTTGGAATTTCTTGGGTATCTGTAATGATTTTTTTAAGTGCAACATCAATTGGATTTTGATACGAACCTTCTAAATAGGCATTCCAACAGGCATAATTTTGAATTGTTGCATCAGGTTCATTATTTGCGTTTACAATTTTTTGAATGGCAATATTACCCACAGTTAGGGTACCAGTTTTATCTGTACAGAGTAAATTAATTTCACCGAAGTTTTGAATGGCATTTAATTTTTTAACAATCACTTTTTTGGAGAGCAAACGTTTTGCACCTGCACTCATGGCAATTGTTGTAATTGCCGGAAGAAGCTCTGGCGCCATACCAACTGCCAAAGCCAATGCAAAAAGTCCTGCATCAAAAATATTCTGATGAAAATAAATATTGACCAAGAAAATAAATAGCGCTAAAGCCAAAGTAATTTTCATCAAGAACAAACCAAAATCGTTGATCCCTTTTTCAAAACTGCTTTGAATATTGGTATTGCTGCTAACAACAATTTGGTTAAATATTGTTTCTTGGTTGGTATGAATAACGATGGCTTTTGCGTTTCCGCTTACAATATTGGTCCCCATCCAAAGACAATTGGTTCTTTGGCTTAAAACAGTATCGGCTTCAAGTATACCTGTTTCTTTTCTCACCGGAAACGATTCACCAGTTAGGCTTGATTCGTTTACATGCAATTCGTTACAAGCAATCAACAAACAATCGGCAGGGATCAAATTGCCACTTGAAAACACAAGGATATCTCCGGGTACCAATTCCTCACTTGGAATTTCAATCTCTTCATTTGCTCTGATGACTGTGCATTGATGTGCCAATAGGGATTGTAATTTTTTTACAATATTTCTTGCATTTCGCTCTTGAATAAAACTCAATGTACCGGTTGATAGCACAATAAAAAGAATGATAAAAATATCAGAGGAATCGCCCAAGAATGCAGAAAGTAGTACTGCACTGATCAACAATAACATCAAGGGACTTTTGAATTGTTCAATGAATTCTTTAAGCTCGGATAAAAATCCATGCTCTTGCTTTTTTACGCTATGTTTTTGACTTTTTAATTGTTTTGCTTTTGTATTGGAATAACCCTTTTCATCGGTTTGGAATTGAGCAAACCAAAATGCACTCGTTTGGTTCCAAAATTTTTGATCAGGATTTGATTTCATTTATTAAAATTTAAGCTGGATAGATATTCAATTGGTATTTGTGAAGCAAACCCTGTAATCCATTGCTCGTAAATTTAGCTTTTTTAAGTTTGTTTTTTTCTGGGTCAATTGAAAAATAAAATGCTGTTCTAAAATCGGCTTCTTCTAAAATTGTTTCACTAAAGATAGCACCCGATAAATCACAATCTTTGAATATGGCTTTGTTCAGGTTTGCCAATGTAAAATCAACCTCTTTGAGTTCACATTTGATAAATTGGGTTTGTTTGAGTCTTTTTTTGTAAAAGTTTGCAAGGTTCAATAGACAGTTTTCAAAGCGTACCTCAAATAAAAAATCTTTACAGTTTTCAAAATTGAAGCCTAACATTTTGCAAGCATCAAACTTAACATTCATAAAGGCTGTTTGTTGGCATTTTACCAAGCTCATATCGCAATTCACAAACGTACATTCACTGAACACCCATTCTTTAAAATTAAAGCCTTTAAAATCGATATTGACAAATCGGCAATGGCTATAATTTCCTTTTGAAGGCAGTTCCTGTTCAAAAATTTGATCTTCAAAAATTTCCAATTCCATAGTTTCAAAGCTAAGCAGAAACAGCAATTAAGCAGCCATTTCTATGCATTATTTGAGTTCATCAGTTTTGAAATGCCTTTTAATTGACGATGTTTGCAGCTCTAATGACTAAAAAAGAAAAAACTTTATTGTTTGTATTGGCTGCAATCAATTTTACCAATATCATGGATTTCATGATCATGATGCCGCTTGGTCCTCAGCTCATGCGTCTGTTCCAAATTGGCCCACAAGAATTTTCAATAGTGGTTTCAAGTTATACCTTTAGCGCCTTTGTTTCTGGCATGATGTCCTCAATGATCATTGACAAGTTCGATAGAAAAAAATCGCTGCTGTTCATGTATGCAGGTTTTATTTTGGGGACCTTTTTATGTGGCATGGCAAACAGTTATTATTTACTGATTGCTGCAAGAATTTTTACAGGGTTGTTTGGAGGTGTGATTGGTGCTATGGTTTTGTCTATTGTGGGTGATTTGATTCCCTTTGAAAGAAGAGGCCAGGCAATGGGTATTGTGATGTCTTCATTCTCTGTTGCATCTATTGCTGGTGTGCCCTTCGGCTTGTTCATTGCCACGCATAGTTCATTTGGTTGGCAAGCACCCTTTTTATTTTTAGCTGTTTTTGGCTTGCTCATTTTTGCAATGGTTTACCGCATGTTGCCCGCTATCAGTGCGCATTTAGAGGACAGAGACAAGAAACAACCACTCTTAAAGGTTTTTGCAAATATTTTAGAAGAGCCCAATCAACGCAAAGCCATCTTTTTATCCATGGTAATGATGTTAGGTCATTTTGCCATCATTCCATTCATCAGTCCATCCATGGTTGCCAATGTTGGTTTCTCGGAATCCCAATTACAATATATTTACTTAGTGGGTGGATTGGCCACTATTTTTACATCGCCTTATATCGGTAAAATGTCTGACCAATATGGCAAGTTCAAAATTTTCGCAATTTTTGCTTCCTTGTGTGCCTTACCGGTTTTTGCCATTACCAATATGCCGCAAATTTCTATTTATTTGGCCTTAGCAGTAGCAGCCATCTTCTTTATTTTTGTGAGTGGAAGAATGATTCCTATGCAAGCCATGATCACAGCTTCGGTGAATCCAAAATTCAGAGGCAGTTTTATGAGCATCAATTCTTCTTTACAGCAATTAATGGCTGGTTTGGGTTCTTTGCTGGCTGGTTTGATTGTAGTAAAAGACGAAGTCAGCGGGAGATTGCTCAATTACCAGTATGTTGGTTACGTTTCTATTTTGATGGGATTTTTAGCCATTTACTTGGCCAGTCAACTAAAAAACAGCGAAGGCAAATCCTTTTAAACTCAGTATTTTACACAAATTTCAACTCAAATCAATGATTTTTTGGTGTTGGTAAATATTCGGTTATCTTTGCACGGCAAATAATCATCCTTTATTTGCTATGTTTAACGACTCCCACAAATTTTACGGCGAAGGTTTAACTTATGATGATGTGTTGCTTTTGCCAGCATACTCTGAAGTACTTCCAAGAGATGTCAATACCTCTTCTCAATTGACCAGAAATATTCGCATCAATATTCCCATGCTCTCTGCAGCCATGGATACAGTTACGGAGTCTAGGTTAGCCATTGCTTTGGCGCAACAAGGAGGCGTTGGTATTTTACACAAGAACATGAGCATTGCCCGTCAGGCCGACGAGGTACGTAAAGTCAAAAGAAGTGAAAGTGGAATGATCATTGACCCTGTAACCCTTCATGAAAGTGCTACCTTAAAAGAGGCTACTTTGATGATGAGTGAAAATAAAATTGGGGGCATACCAATTGTCAACGACCAAGGGAAATTGGTTGGAATTTTAACCAATCGTGATTTGCGTTTTGAAAAAGACCTATCCAAAAAGGTATATGAAATCATGACCTCATCGAACTTGATCACTGCACCTGAAGGCACCGATTTAAAAATGGCCGAAAGTATTTTACAGGAACATAAAATTGAAAAATTACCTGTGATAGACAAAGGCGGAATTTTAAAAGGTTTGATCACTTACAAAGATATTTTGAAGGTGAAAGACCACCCAATGGCTTGTAAAGACAAATTGGGTAGACTGATAGTTGGTGCAGCTGTTGGTGTTGCGGCAGAAACAGAAGAACGTATTGCTGCTTTAATAAAAGCAGGTGTAGATTTGGTGATTATAGATACAGCTCATGGACATTCAAGAGGTGTGATGAATGAAGTTGCACGCATTCGCAAACAATTTACTGAAATTGATATTGTAGCTGGAAATATTGCAACCGCTGATGCTGCCAAAGCATTGGTAGATGTAGGTGTAGATGCAGTAAAAGTAGGAGTTGGACCTGGTTCAATTTGTACCACTAGAATTATTGCTGGTGTAGGTGTGCCTCAGTTGACAGCTGTTTATGATGCGGCCAAAGCAATCAAAGGCTCAGGTGTTCCCGTTATAGCAGATGGGGGAATTCGTTACAGTGGAGACCTTGTAAAGGCCCTTGCTGCAGGAGCAAGCACCGTAATGAGTGGTTCTATTTTTGCAGGTGTTGAAGAAAGCCCTGGTGAAACGGTTATTTATGAAGGCCGTAAATTTAAATCATACAGAGGAATGGGCTCTATTGAAGCCATGAAACAAGGCAGCAAAGACCGTTATTTCCAGGATGCTGAAGACGAAATTGCAAAATTGGTTCCTGAGGGCATTGTAGGAATTGTTCCATACAAAGGGAACTTAAATGAAGTAGTTTACCAATTTATAGGTGGCTTGAGAGCAGGAATGGGCTATTGCGGAACTGCAACAGTTGAAGACTTACAAGCAAATGGCAAATTTGTAAAAATTACCACTGCAGGTGCCAAAGAAAGCCATGCGCATGATATTAAAATTACCAAAGAAGCACCGAATTACAGCAGAAACTAATTCGGTTCAAGCGTATAAAAAAAGGCAGCATTGAATTTCAATTCTGCCTTTTTTATGTCTTATTTTTTATGTCTTGGCCTAGCTACAACCTGTCTGTGTTCCACAATTCAAGCATTTGTAACATGCACCACTTCTAATGGTAATATGTCCACAAGTAGGGCAAGCAGGAGAATCTCCCATGCGCTTGTTCATTTCGTTTTGCATGTCTGGCATGTTTGCTGAACTTGCTAATTTTTCTTCACTTGCCTCTGCAGCTACTGGTGCAGGTTTTACTGCAGCAACTGGGTTGATTGCAGGTGCTACCATATGCGTAGTTATTTTCTCTACAAGATGTTGTTTGTGTAAATTTACAGCCAAGTGTTGTCTTTGAGTATCTGTAGCTGGAACTTGAATAAAATCTTCACGTCCCAAGTATTCAAATCCTAACATTCTAAACATGTAATCAATAATTGAAGTAGCATTCTTGATATTGTCATGTCCTGTTACCATACCAGCTGGTTCAAAGCGGGTGAAAGTAAATTTATCTACGTATTCTTCTAAAGGTACACCGTATTGAAGTCCCAATGAAACTGCAATAGAGAAACAGTTCATCAAACTTCTAAGCGTAGCACCTTCTTTGTGTAAGTCAACGAAGATTTCTCCTAATGTTCCATCTTCGTATTCTCCTGTTCTAACGAAGATTGTTTGACCACCAACCGTTGCTTTTTGAGTGAAACCACTTCTTTTACCTGGCAATGTTTTTCTGGCAACTACACCTGCCAATTTATGCTTGAAAGCGGTGTCTTGTGTGCGGTTCAAGATAGCAGTAGCAGCTTCTAATACTTGCTCAGGGCTTAATTCACCAACTGGTTTGTTTGCATCTGAACCCAATACACTTTCTACTACTTCTTGTACATCTTCTTCGTCTTTCACATCAGATTTGTTGCTCAATGGTTGCGACAATTTACAGCCATCTCTGTACAAAGCATTCGCTTTCAAACCAAGACTCCAGCTCAAATAGTAACAATCTTTGATATCATCAACATTGGCTTCGTTAGGCAAGTTGATGGTTTTTGAAATGGCACCACTTAAGAAAGGTTGAGCAGCAGCCATCATTCTGATATGACCTTGCGCAGCAATGTATCTTTCGCCTTTGTTGCCACATTTGTTTGCGCAATCAAAAACAGGCAAATGTTCTTCTTTTAAATGTGGAGCGCCTTCTACGGTCATGGTTCCACAGATATAATCGTTTGCAGCTTCTATTTCGTGCTTTTTGAAATTCAATTTTCTGAGCAAGTTGAAGTTCGGGTTGTTGTACTCATCTGCTGTGAAGCCCAATCTTTTCAAGCAATCTTCACCTACTGTCCACACATTGAATGCAAATCCAATTTCGAATGCACCAGCAACAGCTTTGTCTAATTTTCCAATTTCTTCTTCTGTAAATCCGCAGAATTTCAATGACTCAGGATTGATGAATGGGGCACCTTTTAAACTAGCTGAACCAATTGCATATTTGATAATATCATCAGTCTCTGCAGCAGTGTAACCTAAGTTTCTCAATGCAGCAGGCACGCTTTGGTTGATGATTTTGAAATAGCCACCACCAGATAATTTTTTGAATTTAACCAATGCAAAGTCTGGTTCAATCCCCGTAGTATCGCAATCCATTACCAAACCAATGGTTCCAGTTGGAGCAATTACTGTGGCTTGTGCATTTCTGTAACCAAATTCTTCACCCATTTGAACCGCTTTGTCCCAAGCAGCTGTTGCAGCTGTTAGCATGTATTCTGGGCAGTATTGAGGGTCAATACCAATTGGTTTTACTGTTAAACCTTCATAGGCTTCAGTAGCGTTGTAAGCTGCATAACGGTGGTTACGCATCACACGCATCATGTGTTCTTTGTTGTCTTCGTACCTAGCGAAAGCGCCTAAATACTTCGCCATTTCAGCTGATGTTTGGTAAGCTACACCATTCAAGATTGCAGTTATAGCGCCACAAATAGCGTAAGCTTTAGGTGAATCGTAAGGAATACCAGCTACCATTAACATTGATCCCAAATTGGCATAACCCAATCCTAAGGTGCGGTATTCGTAAGACAATTGCGCTACTTCCTGAGATGGGAATTGCGCCATCAATACAGAAATTTCTAATACAGTTGTCCAAACTCTAGATGAATGTTCAAATCCTTTCACATCAAACTCAAGTGTATCGGCATTGAAGTAACGCATCAAGTTTAAGCTGGCAAGGTTACAAGCAGTATTGTCTAAGAACATGTATTCTGAACAAGGATTAGAAGCGTTGATTCTTCCTCCCTCAGGGCAAGTATGCCATTCATTGATGGTAGAATCGTATTGTACACCCGGGTCAGCGCATGCCCAAGCAGCATCTGCCACCAAATCCCAAATTTCTTTTGCAGGTACACTCTTCATGACTCTTCCGTCGGTACGGGCTTTCAAATCCCAGTTTGAACCATTGTTCAATGCATTGAAGAATTCATTTGGAATACGCACCGAATTGTTAGAATTCTGACCTGAAACAGTTGCATAAGCTTCTCCTTCGTAATCGCTCGGATATCCAGCAGCAATCAAAGCAGCCACTTTCTTTTCTTCGTCTTTTTTCCAGTTAATGAACTCAATGATTTCTGGATGGTCTAAGTCTAAGCAAACCATTTTGGCTGCTCTTCTGGTTGTACCACCAGATTTGATGGCACCCGCAGCACGGTCGCCAATTTTCAAGAAACTCATCAAACCAGATGAAGATCCACCACCACTTAATTTTTCTTGAGAACCTCTAATTCTTGAGAAGTTGGTACCCACACCAGAACCATATTTAAAAATCCTGGCTTCACGAACCCATAAATCCATGATACCCCCTTCGTTTACCAAATCATCGTCAACTGACAAAATGAAGCAAGCATGTGGCTGTGGTCTTTCGTATGCTGAACTAGACCTTTCTAATTGACCAGTTTTAGGGTTTACGAAATAATGACCTTGAGGCTTACCTGTGATGCCATAAGAGCTGTGTAAACCCGTATTGAACCATTGTGGTGAATTAGGAGCAGCATACTGACCCATAATCATGTATACCAATTCATCGTAGAATACTTGTGCATCTTCTGTTGAATCGAAGTAGTTGTAATCTTCACCCCATTTGCGCCAACAATGTGCCATTCTGTGTGCCACTTGTTTTAAGCTCGTTTCACGGCCTAAAGTTCCGTCTGCCTGGGGTACACCAGCTTTTCTGAAATACTTTTGTGCAAGCACATCGGTAGCTACTTGGCTCCAAAAACTTGGAACTTCAACGTCTTTCATTTCAAATACCACACTTCCGTTTGGATTTTTAATTACTGAAGTACGGTAGTCGTACTGAAACATGTCATAAGGACTAACGCCATCTTTTGTAAAATGACGCTCGAATTTGAGGCCATTTTGTGAGTTGGATTTTTTACTGCGGCTCATGTGGAATATTTTAATTTTATGGTTATGGGTTGTTTTTTTTGGAATCAAATTTTTTAAGTTAGGGGGGCAGCTTATCCTTAGAACAATTTTTAACATTGGTAAGGAATGTTTCCGATTGTTCACTGCTGGTTGAAATAAATCAAGGAGGGTCAAGAAATCGTTAATGCAAAACTAGGACCGGCAGATTGAAGGAAATGCTGAATCAGTACAAACTCAAAAGAACTATTATCCGTTTTTGAAGCTATTCGTTTTTCGTTTAGCTTCCTTTCAAAAGTCTCATTCCGTTTTACCAATATCAAACTACAATTTCAACACTCTACTATGTTAATTTCTAATCGCCTTAGTAAAATAGGGCATTTGACTTGTTCATAACAATAGTTATACACATTGAAAACCTTGTCTAGCAAGGCATAGGCCTTTTTTTGAAAATATTCATTATCAGTGATTTGTCTTAAAAAGGATACACTTATAGCATCTTTCGCGTGTTTTTGAAAAAGTACACTAAAATTTAATTTTATTTCTCCCAAAATTTCTTTTATTACGGCTGACTATGTAATAAAAAAATCAAACTAAATGTGTTTATTTGTTCAACCTATCAGCAATGGCAAAGCATACAATCATCAGTTCAATCAACGCATTAAAAAAGAAACGCATTGCCGTTCTTGTAGATCCAGACAGCATTACTGACAATGCCCAATTGCATCAAATCTTGGGTTTGTGTGAACTCAATAAAGTAGATTTTATTTTGGTGGGAGGCAGTTTAATTACCAATGGAAATTGGGACAATTGTATCAAAGAAATCAAAGCAAATACAAGCATTCCTTTAATTTTGTTTCCGGGCAATACCATGCAGGTTCATGACCAAGCAGATGCTATTTTATTTTTAAGTTTGATATCGGGCAGAAATCCAGATTTATTGATTGGAAAACATGTTTTGGCAGCCCCTGATTTAAAGCGCGCCAATATAGAAATTATGCCAACGGGTTATATGCTCATCGATGGAGGAACCAATAGCAGTGTCATGTACATGAGCAATACATTTCCAATACCTCACAGTAAAAATAACATTGCTGCTACTACCGCATTGGCTGGAGAAATGTTAGGCTTAAAAGTGATTTACATGGATGCAGGAAGTGGCGCAAATAATCCTGTTTCAACAGAAATGATTGAAGCTGTAAAAGCCCAAGTAAATTTGCCTTTGTTTGTGGGAGGTGGAATTAGAAACGCAGAACAAGCAGTTCATGCTTGCAAAGCAGGTGCTGATGTAGTGGTAATTGGAAATGCCTTTGAAAAAAATCCGCAATTGATAGAAACGATTGCAAGTGCAGTTCATGCATTAAATTAAAATACCTTATAGTATTTTATTCTTCTATTAAAGAATCGGCATCAACATTTGTAGAGTCCATTAAGGCATTGATAGCTTGTTCTAGAGAATCCATGGCTTCTTGGTCTTTCTTTAACTGCTCTTCAACGGCGGTTTCTTCTTGCTTATCCATAGGTGCATCGTTGTTGCAAGACGAACCCATCAAGCCACTAATTAAGAATAAAGAGACTACAGAAAAAGTTTTCAATGACTGTTTCATACCTTCATGATTTCATGTAAAGATAATTGAAATTTAGAATTTTACCCAATTGCACAATTACCTCAATACAAAGTTTTGTCCAAGGTAAACTTTCCTCACCATTTCGTCATCCGCCAATTCTTGCGCTGTTCCTGCCTTTAAAATTTTACCTTCAAACAACAAATAAGCACGGTCAACAATAGACAAAGTTTCGTGTACATTGTGGTCGGTGATCAGGATGCCAATGTTTTTGTGTTTGAGTTTGGCAACAATTTGTTGAATATCCTCAACGGCAATGGGGTCAATACCTGCGAAGGGTTCATCCAATAAAATAAATTTTGGATTGACTGCCAAAGCACGCGCAATTTCTGTACGTCTTCTTTCGCCACCACTCAATACATTACCCATGCTATTTCTTACCCTGTTCAAACCAAATTCTTCCATCAATGATTCTAATTTTTCAGCTTGTTCAGCTTTGCTCAAATCAGTCATTTCAAGCACGGCTTTGATATTGTCTTCAACAGTTAAAGTTCTAAAAATTGAAGCTTCCTGCGCCAAGTATCCCAGGCCTTTTTGGGCACGTTTGTACATAGGTAAATTGGTGATGTCTTCATCGTGTAAAAAGACCTTGCCTTCATCGGGTTTGATCAAACCAACCGTCATATAAAAAGTGGTTGTTTTACCAGCTCCATTTGGCCCTAACAAACCCACACATTCGCCTTGTTCTACTTCAATTGAAACATTGTTAACAACGGTTCTTTTTTTGTAGCGTTTCACCAAATTTTCGCTTCTGAGTTTCATGCTTTGCTTTTGTTAGTAGGCCCTAGAATTGTTTCCATCCATGTAAAGCATAAAGGCTTTACAAACTACTTTATTTCCGCCCGGAGTAGGGTAGTTTCCGCTGAAATACCAATCGCCAGTATGGCTTGGACAAGCTTGGTGTAATCCATCAATGGTTTGGAATACCACATCTACTTCTGCATGTATATTTTCAGGCGTTACAATTTGAGCAATTTTTTTACTGATTTCGTCATCTGTAAAATGTGCATACAAAGCTTGCACATGGTTTTTCATTTCTTCTTTAGGTAAGTGTTCCTGCGCCTTGCACAATTCGTAGACCTCTTGCAAACGATGCGCTAAATTACGCTCTTTCAACAAAGCCACCATTGCTTGAAACGCCACAAAATCTTTCATGCGGCTCATGTCAATTCCGTAACAATCTGGGTAACGAATTTGAGGAGATGAAGAAACAATGATGATTTTTTTAGGATGCAATCTGTCTAGGATTCTAAGGATACTTGTTTTCAAAGTTGTCCCTCTCACAATAGAATCGTCTATCACTACCAAGGTATCTTGTTGGTTTTGGATAATACCATAAGTTACATCGTACACGTGCGCAACCATGTCTTCACGGTGTTCATCATCTGTAATAAAAGTTCTGAGTTTTGCATCTTTCACCGCCAATCTTTCTCTGCGTGGTCTGAAAGCCAAAATCTCTTTCAGTTTGCTTGTATCAAGATTGTCGCCTAACTTTTTAATTTCATTGGCTTTCCAATCGTCTAATAAATCATTTAAGCCATCAATCATTCCATAAAATGCTACAGCCGCTGTATTTGGGATGTAAGAAAATACGGTGTTTTTGAAATCGTAGTTCACCGATTCTACAATTTTGGGCGCCAATAAATAACCCAATTTTTTTCGCTCTTGGTAAATTTCTCTGTCGTTGCCTCTCGAAAAATAAATGCGTTCAAAAGAACATGATTTTTTTTCTGCTGCAGGTATAATATTTACCTCTTCCACTTTACCCGATTGGTAAATCATCAAGGCATTTCCGGGTCCTAATTCTTTCACTTCTTTGTATGGAACATTGAATCCAGTCATGATGGCTGGCTTTTCACTTGTAACCACACAAACTTCCTCATCTTGGTAATAAAAACAAGGCCTAATTCCGTTAGGATCTCTTACCACAAAAGCATCTCCATGACCAATCGTTCCAGCCATTACATATCCACCATCTGCTTCTTTGAGTGAGCGTTTAAGGATGCTCTCTAAATTGGTATTTTCTGCAATTAACTTGGTGATAGATTGGTTGTCTTTGCCTTCTAATTTGAAACGGGTAAAATTTCTTTGTACTTCTTCATCCAAGAAATGACCCATCTTTTCAAGCATGGTCACCGTATCTGCTTTTTCTCTTGGGTGTTGACCCAAGTCAATCAACAACTGAAACAGTTCATCCACATTGGTCAGGTTAAAATTACCTGCCAACATTAAATTCCGGCTCATCCAGTTGTTTTCTCTGATGAATGGATGGCATAAATCTACACTGTTCCCACCATGCGTTCCGTAACGCAAATGTCCCAAATACAATTCCCCAACAAAGGGGGCATGTTTTTTTAAGTATTCAGCGTCTTTGACTTGATTTTCATTGCCCGACTTGGCAATTTTCTTTGATACTTTATTGAATATTTCTGCAATGGCACCGCTGCCATTGGCTCTTTGTCTGAAAATATAGCTCTCACCAGGTTCAGGATTGAATTTGATGACCCCTAATCCAGCACCGTCTTGTCCGCGGTTGTGCTGTTTTTCCATCAACAGGTATAATTTTTTAAGCCCATAAAGTGACGAGCCGTATTTTTCCTGGTAGTAACTAAGTGGTTTGAGAAGTCGGATGAGTGCAATTCCGCACTCGTGTTTGATTGGGTCGCTCATAAAGTGGTGTGCAAACTTAATAAAATGCTTGCAAGAAACTATTTATAGTCTTTTAAAACTTGTTTCAAAACGCCAGAAAACGTTGCTGCATCATGGTAACCAGGGTCTATAAATAAACTTCTTTTTATTGGATTGATAAAATAAGTTGTTGGAAATCCGGTTCTTTCGCCCCTCGTCAATTGGTTAAAAAAATCGGAAGCAGTATATGTAACACTGTCTACTTTGTAAACAGAATCCCTTAATTCGGGATTGAATTTGATGGCAATGAAATCTTTGTTCAGGGTTTCGATGATGGCAGGATTGCTGTAGGTATCACGGTCCATTTTTTTACACCAACCACACCAATCGGTATAAGCATCTACCAAAAGAATTTTACCTTCTTTTTGAGCCAACGGATAGCCTTCATTCCATTGGTACCAGCGTAAACGCTGTGCTCTTGCGTTGAAAGCAAATAAAACCAGAATTCCAAAAATTAATACTGCCTTTTTCATGTCACAATTTATGATTTTGTTTTGGGTTTTTTTACCCGTTTGCTCAATGCTTGCAAATTAAAGGCCAAAAGCCTCTCTATTTCAGAATTTCCGCTTATTTTTGTCAGATATGATGGAGTTTAACCGAAGAAACTACAACAATGAGGTATTGACCTCGCTATACAAGGCTATTGTAAAACCTCGTTTGATTGAGGAAAAAATGCTCATCTTGCTTAGGCAAGGAAAAGTGAGCAAATGGTTTTCTGGAATTGGTCAAGAAGCCATAAGTATTGGCACTGTTGCTGCATTGGAGCCAGACGAATACATTTTGCCTTTGCACAGAAATTTAGGCATATTCACAGGCAGAAATATTCCTTTCGATAAATTGTTTGCCCAGTGGCAAGGAAAGTTTGAAGGTTTTTCAAAAGGAAGAGAAAGGTCTTTTCACTTTGGAACCAACGAGTACCATATAGTGGGTATGATTTCTCATTTGGGTGCCATGTTGGGTGTGGCTGATGGAATTGCGCTTGCCAATTTATTGAAAGAAGAACAAAAAGTAACAGTAGTTTTTAGTGGGGATGGCGGAGCCAGTGAAGGCGATTTTCATGAAGCCCTCAATACGGCTGCTGTTTGGCAATTGCCAGTTATCTTTTTGATTGAAAACAATGGCTATGGTTTGTCCACCCCTTCAAATCAACAATTCAGGTTCAAGAGCTTCACAGACAAAGGCATTGGTTATGGCATGGAAGCCTACCAAATAGATGGTAACAATTTGATTGAAGTGTACGATACCGTAAAAAATTTATCAGACTCGATACGTAAAAATCCAAGACCCGTTTTGCTCGAATGCATGACCTTTAGAATGAGAGGACATGAAGAAGCATCGGGTACCAAATATGTTCCTCAAGAATTGTTTGAGGAATGGGCCAAAAAAGACCCTGTGAGCAATTTCGAAAATTATTTACTTGAACAAGGAGTCATTACGCCAGCACAAATTGAAAGCATCAAGGCGGAGATAAAAGCAGAGATTGATGCTGGCGTTGAAAAAGTATTGGAAATGCCTGATTTGGTTCCCGATTTGGCAACGGAATTGGCAGATGTATATGCCCCGGAATCACCTAAACAAATTGTGCCTGAATTTGAAGGCTTACAACATGTTCAGGTTTTGCCTCAACATACTCAAACCAGCAAAAAACGATATGTAGATGCCATCAGCGATGGGTTGAAACAAGCCATGCAACAACATCCCAATTTGGTATTGATGGGGCAAGATATAGCAGATTACGGTGGCGTTTTTAAAATTACCCAGGGCTTTTTAGAAGAATTTGGAAGAGGCAGGGTGCGCAATACGCCTTTGTGTGAAAGTGCCATTATTGGGGCTGGCTATGGCTTGGCCATCAAAGGCATGAAAGCCATGGTAGAAATGCAGTTTGCCGATTTTGTAAGTGTAGGATTCAACCAAATCGTCAACAATTTGGCCAAGAGCCATTACCGCTGGGGGCAAGCTGCTGATGTGGTGGTGCGTATGCCAACAGGTGCGGGAGTAGGTGCTGGTCCTTTCCATTCGCAAAGCAACGAAGCTTGGTTCTTCCATGTACCTGGTTTAAAAATTGTATATCCTTCCACACCATCAGATGCAAAAGGATTGCTCACAGCGGCCATCTCAGATCCTAATCCAGTATTGTATTTTGAGCACAAAGTATTGTACCGTGCAGTTGATTTAGAAGAAGAGGTATTGGACGATTATTACGAATTGCAAATTGGACCAGCCAGAAAAGTACAAGAGGGGAATGAGGTATCTATCATTACCTATGGCGCTGGGGTGCATTGGGCAATGAATTATGTAAAATCAAATCAGATTGATGCCGATATCATAGACCTGAGAACCTTGTTGCCTTGGGACCAAGAAACGGTGATGGCAAGTGTGAAGAAAACGGGGAAGGCTCTGGTATTGCACGAAGATACCTATACAGGTGGAATTGGCGCAGAAATAGCTGCTCAAATTTCGCAGCATTGTTTCCAGTACCTAGATGCACCAGTGATGCGAACCGCTTCTTTAGACACACCAGTTCCATTCAATATGGATTTGGAAGAACAATTCTTGCCAAAGAAAAGATTTGAATCGGATTTAGATACTTTATTGAATTATTAAGTCCAAACCTTGAATCAGAGAAATACTTATTTTAGTAAAAATATTCTAATAGCTGTAAGAAAGCATGAGTGAACAAATAGAATTAAGCGTTGTAATGCCTTGTTTAAATGAAGCAGAAACCATTGGTATCTGTATTCAAAAAGCCTTGCATTGGATGCAAAGCAATGGCGTTAAAGGAGAAGTGGTCATTGGCGACAATGGCAGTACAGATGGCTCACAAGAATTGGCAACCAATTTAGGCGCAAGGGTGATTGCCGTGCCTCGCAAAGGATATGGCAGTGCATTGATGGGTGCCATTGAAGCTGCCAAAGGCAAATATGTAATCATGGGTGATTCAGATGACAGTTATGATTTTTCTAATTTAGGTTTATTTGTACAGGAACTCAGAGCCGGTAAAGATTTGGTGATGGGCAACCGCTTCAAAGGTGGAATTGCCCCTGGCGCTATGCCTTTTCTGCATAAATATTTAGGCAATCCCGTGTTGTCATTTATTGGCAGGTTATTTTTCAATTGCCCTGTTAGAGATTTTCATTGTGGTTTAAGAGGATTCAGACAAGACATAGTAAGCCTTTTAGATTTAAAAACAACAGGAATGGAATTTGCCAGCGAAATGGTGGTAAAAGCTACCCTGTTTAAACTCAATATTGTTGAAGTACCCACTACACTAAAAAAAGATGGCAGGTCGAGGCCTCCACATTTAAGAACTTGGCGAGATGGTTGGAGACATTTGCGTTTCTTGCTCATTTATTCGCCACGATGGTTGTTTTTATACCCAGGTTTATTTTTGATGTTGATGGGAACTGTTTTGGGTGCTTTAACCATACAAGGCCCAATGGATATTTTTGACCAAGTATTTTTTGATACCAATACCTTGTTGTATGCAGGAGCCTTAGTAATTGTAGGTTTTCAAGCGGTGAGCTTTGGGGTATTTACCAAAACTTATGCAGTTCAAGCAGGGTTTTTACCTGCCAATAAATCATTGAATAAATTTGCTGAAAAGCTCAGCGTTGAAGCTGGATTGGTGTTGGGTTTGTTGGTTTTCTTGGCTGGATTAGGAGGCACGTTTTACTCTTTATTCTTGTGGCAAGAATCTCATTTTGGAAGCTTAGAATATCCTAAAATTTTACGTGTGGTCATTCCAAGTGTGGTCTTCATTATCATAGGATTGCAAACAGTATTGTCGAGCTTTTTCTTAGGAGTATTGAGCGTGAATAAAAAGAAATAAGCATGAAAGCATTAGATAGGTATTTGCAGCGCGTGCGCATCAACAAGGCAAAAAAATACATCAGAAAAGGAGATACCGTTTTAGATATTGGCAGTGTGGATGGCGTGATGTTTGAAGCCTTACAAGACATCATTGAAAAAGGTTTTGGCATTGACCCCACTTTGACCCAACAAATTGAAACGCCTTTGTACACCTTAATTCCTGGTTATTTTCCTGAAGTTTCACCCAAAGGATTACAATACGATGTCATTACGATGTTGGCAGTATTGGAACATATTCCAACGCAATTACAAATTGAATTGGCAAACAATTGTTTCAAACATTTAAAACCGGGAGGTAGGGTTGTGATTACCGTTCCATCTCCGCAGGTAGATACCATTTTAGCCATTTTAACTACCCTTAAATTAATTGATGGCATGAGCCTAGAAGAGCATTATGGCTACGATCCAGCTCAAACCATTCATTTATTTTCAGCACCACAATTTAAACTCGTTCGCAAACAATCATTTCAATTCGGCTTGAACAATTTGTTTGTATTTGAAAAGAACAACAACGCAATATGACAACTCAATCAGAAGCAAAAATTAGTGTATTGGTAAATCTTGCAAAAGCCAATCAGGCCTATGTAAACAACCTCCATAACACCCTTCAAAAATCAAAACTTGATTTTGAACTTTTTTGTTTGCAAGCCAATCACCTAGATACAAGCTCGCTTGCTTCGTTTAAAGAAACGGGCAAGCTCATTTGCATGGAAGACAATACTTCTTTGTCAGCCCAAATACAAGTTGCTTTGGCAAATGCAAAAGGCGCCAATGCCATGGTATTGTTTAAGGCAGAAGAACAAATAGGCAATTTGATGCAATTGCTCCTTGCCAATAAAAAACAATTGCAAGGCATTCATGTATTGAACAAAATCAATGGCAAAAGCCAAGCAAGTAATTCAATACTGAATAAATTCACTCGCTTCTTTAGCCCGCTCAATTTAGACGACAATTATGGCAATTGTATCATGGGCAAAAGCAAAGAATTGGAAGCCCTTTTTAACAATGAATTAAACTATTGCAATAGCTTCAATCATGTAGCCTATGCAATGGCTGTTCATCAATTGCCAAGCACCCCTATCGCTTACCAAAGCACGGCTAAATTTTCAGGTTCATTTTTACAATTGATAGGCAATTTGTTTAGCAACAGATGGCATTATTTTGTGAGCAGTTCTTTGGCTGAATTCAAAGACAAAGGCCTTCAATTGGGGAAATCAAATTCAGGTATTTACCGCTTGTTGTTTTTTGTAATGGTTGTTGCAGGATTATGCTTGATGCCTTATTTCAGTCAAGATTTTGGCAGTACCTGGGACGAAAAAGCACACAATGATTATGCGGAATTGTCTTACAAATATTTAAGCACAGGAGGCAAAGATACAGCTGCCATTGCAGAGCCAGCAAATGCCGGAGAATTCATTAGACAAGCCTATCGCTATTATGGCGAACAAATCAATACCCTCTCTACATTTGCCTATCATACTTTTGGAACTGGGGTATATGAAACAAGGCATTTCATCAATTCATTGTATGGATTTTTGGGAATTCTATTTGTAGGCTTAGTTGCTTTTGAAATTGCCTCTTGGCGTGCTGCTTGTTTGGCCTTCTTGATGCTATTTTTTAATCCAGGTTGGTTTGGGCATAGCATGAACAACCCTACGGATATCCCTTTTGCGTTGGGTTTTGCTTTTGCCGCGCTGTATTTTGTGAAATTGTTTAAGCAAACGGACAAACCAAAAACAGCACATTTAATTTGGTTGTCATTGGGAATTGGCATTGGCATTGCCTCTAGGGTAGGCGCCTTTTTGTTATTGGCTTATTTTGCCCTTTTCATTGGCTTGGTATGGTTGTACCGTGTAATCAAAAAAAGGCCCAATGCAGGCAAGTTTTTTGTGCAAGGCATCAAATGGTTTTTAATTGTTGCAGTGCTTAGTTATATCGTAGGAATTGCCATTTGGCCATTTGCCCATGAGCATCCACTTACCAATCCATTTGTAGCATTCAAAAAAGCATCTGAAAATGCCTTTTATACCAATAACGTAGAACTGTTTGAAGGCAAGCGTATGTATATGCTTACCAGCGCACCTTGGTATTATGTCATTAAGTTTTTAGGTATTGGCAATCCATTGTATTTGTTATTGGGATTTTTAGGAGGCATCATGCTTTTGCCATTCCTAATTCGCAAACAAAGTACACAGTTTTGGTTCTTGCTGATGTTCTTTTTCATGAGCTTGTTTCCTATTGCTTACGCAGAGTTTAGCAATTTAAATTACTACAATGCATGGAGGCATTATTTGTTTGTATTGCCAAGTGCAGTTGTGATTGCAGCTTTTACATTTGATTATTTGTTCAATAGTAAAAAAATCTTTGCCATTGGCTCAGCTGTAATTTTCATATTGTTGTTTACCAAACCCCTTATTTGGTTTGTACAAAATCATCCTAACCAATATGTGTATTTCAATGAATTGGTTGGAGGTTTAAAAGGTGCTTATGGTACTTACGAAACTGATTACTATTCTAATTCATGTAGAGAAGCAGCCGAGTGGATTGCCAAACAACATCCAACAGGCCCTTTAAAAGTGAGCATCAACAACGAAGTAACTACCGCTGCTTATTGGGCGCACCGCATCAACCCGAATATTGAATTTACCTGGACCCGAGAAAGTGAAGAACAAAAAGCCAATTGGGATTATTTAATTGTAACCAGCCGTACCTTTTCTCAACACGAATTGCTCAATGGTTCATTCCCTCCAAAAGGAACAGTTTATACCGTCAGTGCTGATGGCATTCCATTGGCAGCTGTGGTAAAAAGAGAAAATGATTTAATGCCAAAAGGCTATGCTGCAATAGACAGAAACCAATCTGATTCGGCAGTGTATTATTTCAATCAAGCCATCGCTTATCAACCCAAAGACGAAGAAAGCTGGCGCATGTTGGGCTTTGCTCATTTGATGTTAGGTCATTTAGACAGTGCAGAAATCAACTTGAAAAAGGCCATTGAAATTTACCCGGAAAACTATTCGGCATTTAGCAGTTTGGGATTGGTTTATTTTAACAGAAAAGAATACCAAAAAGCAATTGATACTTTTAAAAAAGCAACAGATTACAAAGAGAATGTAGCAGAGAGCTGGTATTACAGTGGCATGAGTTATATGAATTTAGGGGATTATAATGCTGCAGTTAAACAGCTCGAGATGGCCGCTAAACATGGCAGAAGCATTCCTGAAATTAGCTTTGCATTGGCACAGGCTTATGAGATGGTGGGCAGTTTACAAAAATCATCAGATGCCTATCAAGTTGCCTTGAGCATCAATCCAAATTACAAAGATGCTTGGTACAATTTGGCTGGTGTATTTACCAAAATGAGCAGGCCACAATACGCTGAAGAATGTATGAAACGATACCGTGCATTGGGTGGTCAATAATGCATTTATACACAGTAAAAATTCAATCTGTCTAAAATTGTTGTAATGCGGAAAGTGCTTATTTGATAAGGCTTTCCGCATTTTTTATGTCCATTAATTTTCATATTGCAACACAATCCACCAATTCTGTTAAAATAGCTGTTTCGCAAGCAATCTGTTTTGCTCTTAGTTTCGTGACAGATGATATTAGTTAACAGATACGAGCCACAAATTTCATTAGATGATGCATTTCTTGCCCTTGCTAAACAATACAGCGAGTTGCAAAGCATCTATGAATTTATTGACTTGCCTGAAAATATCAGTAAAATTGAAAAAGCCAATAGCGCTATTTTAAGAAACTATTATACCAATGCTTTAGACCATAATTTGATTGACATCAAAACAGTCAAATACATTGTCAATAAAAATATCCACGCCAACGGAATCAATGAACGTGCGGTAGAACAATACCATAAGGCAGAGCAAATCTTGACAAGCAACTTGTCTGAGCCACTTTCTTTGAATTTGTTTTATCAAATTCATAAATGCTTGGTTTTAGATTTGTTTGAAAGCAATAAAGAATGGAATTTATTTGCAGGTAAATCTGTTTCTTTTCCAGAACGACTAGATGTTGAAACAGAACTGGAATTGGATGGCTTGTTTGAATTCATGAATGCTGATACGGAATTTCATCCTATGGTGCAGTCATGGATGTTGCATTTCAGAATCATGGCCCTGCCAATTTTTGATGAATTAAGAACCAAAGCAGCATGTTTGTTACAATATTTTTGGTTGGCTAAAAACCAAATGGATTGTTTTGGATTGCTCAGCATAGAGCATGAACTTTACCTTAACAAAAACAATTATTTACAGCTTTGCGGAACCAAAGACAAGAAGGCTGCAGGATTTGACGACCAAGTAGTATTTGGTTTGAACATGCACCAAAATCAATTGTTCAGAATCAAAGATTTGTTTCAGTCGTATTTTAGGAAACAAGTAGATTTTGAAAAATTGAATCCACGTCAAAAGAACATCATGAACTATGTGTTCGAGCGTGGTTATAAACTCAAAGAAATTGATGACAGTATTTTGAACAAGCGTCAAAAACTCATCATGTATATCATACAACACAAAGGCTTTATTTCTACCAAAGAATTGGTAAACGAATTCGATTGCAACCGCAAAACCATTCAAAGAGATTTTACCTTGCTTTTGGATTTGGGATTGGTTCGTTCAATAGGTGCTGGTGCAGGCTTAAAGTATTGCATCAACCTCCAAGAAAAAACAAATCCGCAACTGGAAGCATACCAGGCGGATTTTGTTCAGTTAGGTTTTAGAAACGAGGCAGAAGAACTATAGTTCGTCTTCGTTGTAGAAATAATCTTCGTTGGTTGGATAATCAGGCCATATTTCTTCAATGCTCTCAAAATTTTCGCCGTCGTCTTCCAATTCTTGTAAATTTTCGATGACTTCCAAGGGTGCTCCAGAACGAATACAATAGTCTATCAATTCATCTTTAGAAGCAGGAAATGGGGCGTCGTCTAGGTAAGTTGCTAATTCTAAAGTCCAATACATAATTTTAAAGTTTAATATTATGCGAATTTAAAAATTTGATTGGCATTCACACATGAATTTTTTGTAGAATTCAATTATTTGCGTTTACGTCTGATTATGAGCGGTTTCAATTGTTTCTAGTCGTTTGATTTTGCCGTTTTCGTTTCTTGCAAAAGCATGTACCGCAATTTGATCTTTCGGATAAGCATAAGGATGAAATTTATTTTTTAGTGCATCACATAGCATCAGAAATACAGGTTCTGCTAATTTTTTACCTTCAGTTATCAGTACTATTTCTTGGCCTAAAGCTTTGTGTTTACGCCAGCCAATGATAAATGGAGCTGCCTCAAATTTATGCTCTAATAAAATGTTAGAAATGGCTTGCTCTATGCTTTCAGGGTTGAATTTAATTCCCCCCGAATTGATTTGAAAATCTAATCGACCATGAATTTCAAAACTTCCATCTTGGTTTATTTTTGCCAAATCATTCGTAACAATTGGCTCGGTATTCCAGGGCGTTTCAATCACTAAACATTGCGCCTCATTCAAGTGAATTTTTACACCCGGCAAACAATGGAATGCGGATCCGTCTAAAAGATTTTTTATGGCAATATGTGAGAGGGTTTCCGTCATGCCATAAGAATGAAAGGCATGGAGTTGAAGGCTTTGAATGGCTTGTACATGCGCAGGAGATAAAGCAGCGCCCCCAATTAAAATGGTATCAAATGCTTCCAGTTTTTCTGTAGCTACTGCGCATGCAAGTATATGACTCAATTGGTAGGGCACCAAAGAAACAAACTGATAATTGTGGTTTAGAGGAAGGTCTTGTAATGGATTTTTAGAGGAAGGCAGTACATGCAATTCGGCATCTAAAAAAGCTGCCCTGTACACCAACATGGCAGCGCCAACAAATTGCGTTTGCATACACAACAAGAACTTGGTTTGTTTGCTCAAGCCAAATGCTGTGGCACTGGCTTTGGCACTTTCTTTTACTTGCCAATGCTCAAAACAAAAAGTTTTAGCTGTTCCCGTTGTACCCGATGTAACAAAGCATACAGGTGTTTCGTTGAACCATTTTTGCAAACAATTCAATACCTCAATTTCGTGTGGTAAATTGGTTTTTGCCAATAAAGAATCTAGGTCTGCATTGCTGCTTATTTGGGCATTCAGCCCCGATGCTAAGAAGCAAATACGCATAGATTGCTTAGTCTAAAAGTGTTTTCCAGCTACACGCGTTTTGTACCAATTGTTGAATATCAGCAATGGCAATACGCTCTTGTACCATGGTATCGCGGTGTCTGATGGTGACAGTTTGTGTAGTCAAACTTTCGTGGTCAATGGTAATGCAGAAAGGCGTTCCAATGGCATCTTGTCTTCTATAACGTTTGCCTATTGCATCTTTTTCTTCGTAAAAACAATTGAATTCGTATTTTAAATTGTCCATGATTTCTCTGGCCAATTCAGGCAATCCGTCTTTTTTTGTCAATGGGAAAATAGCCAATTTAACAGGGGCCAAAGCAGGGGGTAAACTCAATACCGTTCGGGTTTCTTTTTGTTCTCCTTCGCCAACTTGTTCTTCTTTGAAAGCGGCGCAAAGTGTAGCCAAGAACAAACGGTCTAAACCAATAGAAGTTTCTACTACATAAGGGATATAATTGCCGTAGGCTTTTCCGTTTTCGTCTAGTTCAGCATCAAAATACTGCAATTTTTTACCCGATAATTCGCTGTGGTTTTTCAAGTCAAAATCGGTACGGCTATGAATGCCTTCCATTTCTTTGAAACCAAATGGGAAATCGAATTCAATATCTACGGCAGCATCGGCATAATGCGCCAATTTTACGTGGTCGTGGAAGCGGTATTTCTCTGTTCCAAAACCCAATTTATGGTGCCATTTCATACGGGCTTCTTTCCAGTAGGCATACCAAGTTTGTTGGGTTCCAGGTCTTACAAAAAATTGCATTTCCATTTGTTCAAACTCACGCATACGCATAATAAACTGGCGCGCAATTATTTCGTTACGGAAGGCTTTACCTGTTTGTGCAATGCCAAAAGGTACTTTCATTCTGCCTGTTTTTTGCACATTCAAGAAGTTCACAAAAATACCTTGAGCGGTTTCAGGGCGTAAATACACCTTGTTGTCTTCAGTGCCTGCCATGGCACCCATTTCGGTACTGAACATCAAATTGAATTGACGTACATCGGTCCAATTGCGGGTTCCACTTACTGGGCAAACAATTTCGTGGTCAACAATCAGTTGCTTCATGGCCTCCAAATTGTTGTCTAATAAGGCGGCATCCATTGCTTCTTGCAAATCGGCAGCTTTTTGTGCTTTGCCATCTTTTTGGTAACGCTCAATTTTGTCTTCCAATAATTGATCGGCACGGTATCTTTTTTTAGAATCTTTGTTGTCAATCATCGGGTCAGAAAACCCATCAATATGTCCGCTGGCCTTCCATGTTTTAGGATGCATAAAAATAGCGGCATCTAAGCCCACAATGTTTTCGTGCAATTGCACCATCGATTTCCACCAGTACTGTCTCAGGTTGTTTTTAAGTTCAACCCCGTTTTGACCGTAATCGTAAACTGCTCCTAAGCCCTCATAGATTTCACTTGAAGGGAAAACAAATCCATACTCTTTGGCATGCGAAACTACTTTCTTGAATATTTCTTCAGACATACCGCGAAAATAGAGAATTTTTGGAATGGAAGCTTAAAATTTAGTGCTGCGAATCGCCTTCGCTCATGATATAAAGTTCTTTGAGCAGGTTGTATTTTCTTCTGCAGTCTTGTAATTCAGTGTTTAACAAGTCAACTTATGCGGCAGTTGTGTACTTGGCTTGAGGCTGTTTTTCCTCTGTTCCTAACTTTGGAAGGCGGTAGTAATTGAAAAAATCGAAACCTAACACAATGGAAATGCGGAGAAGCAAATCACAGTCTATGCTCTTGCGTTTATAAATGGAGTAGATATTTTGTTTGGAGCTGTTGACTAAATGTGCAAGTTCTGTTGGTCCAATTCTCAATTCTTTTGCCCTCTTTTTGATTTCTTCACCAATATGAACGCTCATAAAGCAATATTAAGTCCTAAATGGCTTAAGTCATAGATTTTCAATACGCTTTTAGTGTATCAAAGGTCTATTTAATACTTGCAAAAGGTAAATTAAAAATTTACATTTGAACTGCAAAAAGATACTACCCTTTAGTAAAGCATATTGTTCTTTCTGAAATTATTTAAAGTACAGATTATAAGTAAAATAGTCTTAAATAAAACGTTTTATACTTTCTAGGCATTTAAATTCAAAGTGAATTGATGCTGAAATAAGAGTTGTTTCTGCGTACATACTACTAGCATATGGTAAATTTAAAATTTACAAAAGGGTAGCATTTTCATTAAAATGAAATTGAATGGATTGGAGAAAAAGAAATAAAAAAAGATGCCTTAGCGCCAAAATTAGCCATTGGTGAATAAGAAAAATTGAAACAAAAAATACTACCCACCTTGAAGGGTTTTCAAGGGGCCCATTCCGAAAAGCCTTATGAGTAGGGGAAATAATAAAAAACAAAAATTATGGAAATCATTAAACAACAAGGCAACATTTTTGAACTAGCAAACACCGATTTTTCATTGGTATTTGGCCATTTAGGTATGGCTTTAGTACCAGCCCTTCATGAAATCGGAATTGAAGGCGATCCCTTTATTTTACCTCAACCTGTCATTTGGCCTAATCATCCGAATAGATGGATAAGATTTATTAATCTCGATGCTTGTGATGATGAGGAGATCAGAACAATTTTTTTTAATTGGCTGCAAGAGGCTCAAGCAGCAGGTAAAAAGCATTTAGCAACAAATGGATTAAATAACATTATGCAACCTGGACATAATATTCATCCAGAATTTGAGATGAGGCAATTTGAAAGGGCACGGTTTATTGAAACTTTGATTTTGAGTTGGTGCGCTTTTAATGAGAATAATTTTGCGTCAATCACATTAATTTCTATGGATCCTGATTTTTTGAAGATATAATTCAAAGCTTAGAATCATAAATAGAGTTTCTTCAAAGTATGAATGCGTTTTCAAAGTTGTATTGCCCAGTTTTAATATTAATCAGTTTATAAATGAAGAATATTTCATTATTCATTTTTTTGAGTTTAGTTGCTAATTTTCTAAATGCACAGGTTTTCACAAACCAAATAGCCAGTTCAGGTTTGCCCGTAAATAAAGGCTTTGTGCATGCAGTTTTAGATTACAACAACGATGGATATGAAGATTTAATTTATTCAATACCTAGTGGAAGCAACAGGTATTTGACATTGTATAAAAACAATGGCAATACAACTTTTACCAATGTAACGAGTTCAGTTGGTTTGCCAACAAATTTGCTGCTTTCAGAAGCGCAAGGGCCAATTGGTATTTTAGCTGCTGATTACAACAATGATGGTTTAAAAGATTTAGTAGTATGGCAACCACCATCAAGCATTAAGATATATAAAAATAATTGTGGTACAACATTTACTGATGTGACAGCTGCTTTGGGTATTTCAAGTCCAATAACCAACACATCACAAATAACCTATTTTGCAGTGCCCTCAGATTTTGACAAAGATGGGGATTTAGATTTTATCATTTCTAGGACTTTGTCAAACAACAATAGAGTTGTTACAGCTATCAAAAATAATTTGAATAGCAATACATTCAGTTTACAAGACTTGTTCACTGTTTCAAGTACCAATGCTTTTGCAGCACAAATCAGGGCTATAGATTATGACAATGACCAAGATGATGACCTCTTGTTTATGATTCAAGTTCCTAAGCCTACCTATGCAGCATCTGCTGGAAGATTTTGCTTGCAAACAATCAAGTTGTACAATAATAATTTTGGTGTATTTTCAGACAACACATCGATTTCTGGGCTAGATGAGGCATATATAGCAAATGGCCCTGTTATTTTTGATTATGATAACGATGGTTGGTTAGATGTGCTTTATACCTCAGATGATGGATATCAATCACGTTGGGTGGACCCTAATGGGGCTAGTGCAATTACCAAGTTTTACAGAAATATTGGAAAATATACTTCTGGTGCAATTGCTTTTGTGGATTCATCAGCTAGAAATGCAACCGATAACTTGTTTCCGAATACTGAGGCCTATTACTGGTTTTCTTCGAGTATGGATTTTGACAACGATGCTGATTTTGATGTATTCCATGGCATTGGTTGGTGTTCTATTACAAAACATCAGTTATTAAAAAATAACAATAACCGTTTCAAAGATTTTGCATTTTCCCATTCCTTAGATATTAATGCGAATGTATGCGCCGGTAATGGAGCCAATGTATGGTTTGATGTGGACAAGGATGGAGATTTAGATGTATATATCAATGATTTCAATGGGGACTCTTATTTGATGATCAATCCTTTGAATACTTTGCAATCAAAATATTTGAGGATTAAGCTGACGGGTTGTGCCTCTAATAAAGATGCCAGAGGCGCTAAGGTTAGTGTTAAATTGGGGTCCAAATATTTAACAGAGTTTTATGGAACAAGTATAGGTTCAAATTACAATTCATCAGATATTTTTCATTTTGGATTAGGTGCAGCGTCTGCAGCTGATTCTGTCTATGTTTATTGGCCTTCTGGAGCCTTTACCAAATTAGGTAGTACCAGTGCCAATCAATTATTAAACATCAACGAATCTTCATGTTTTAGTGGTCAATCCTTGAGTTTTTTAATTGCTGATTCTCTCAAATCTTGTGGAGATAGCGCAATCATTGATGCCGGCATTGGCTATACCACTTATACTTGGAGCACAGGTGCAACTGCGCAAAGCATTTATGCCAAAGCAAGTGGTTGGTACAAAGTAACTGTTAGCAATGGCGTATGCACTGCAACAGACAGCGTATTTGTAAGCTTGGTCAAAGCAAAAATTACAGCCAATAAAACCAGAATTTGTAAAGGCGAAACAGTAACCCTACAAGCAGATACTACCATTGGTTCATTGGTAGCATGTGCCAAAACAGATTTGCCAAGCAATTTACAAACGGGCTTGGTGGCTTATTATCCGTTCTGCGGCAATGCCAATGATGCCAGTGGCAATGGGAATAACGGAACGGTAAATGGAGCCACATTGACAACTGATAGATTTGGGAAAGCGAATAGTGCTTATAGTTTTAATGGGGTATCTGATTTTATAAGTGTACCTGATGCAAATGATTTAGATTTTACTAATAATTTTTCTATTTCAATTTGGATACAAATTCCTGAATATGCAAACGGCAATGAAAGAGTTGCAATTGGTAAACAAAGATCAATAGATGGAACTGGTTACCAAATAACAGCTACATCAGCAAATCAATCATCAAAGTATGTAGCAGCAATTAATAATTTTGGTCAAACCGTAATAACAGGAAGTGCACCCAATGATTATTTGAATTTAAATAAATGGTCAAATATAATATTAACCTACGGTTCAAACGTATTGAGTATCTATAAAGATGGTGTTTTAACTGGAAGTTTAGCCTCAGGAATTGTTTTAAACAATTCAAACTTGCCCTTATTTATTGGAAAAGAATTTAGTACAAGTAGATTTTTCAAAGGTCAATTGGATGATATCGGATTATGGAACCGCGCCCTTTCAGCTACGGAAGTTCAACAATTATACAGTATCAGTGCCCCTCAAGTCCAAGCCTATGCTTGGAATACTGGTGCAACAAACAATAGTATTTCAGTTACGCCGAATACAACTACCACATATACCCTAACAGTTAGCAATGGTACAATTAGTTGTAAAGATTCAGTGACCATTGTAGTAGATTCCTTACCTAATTTACCAGATACCCTAAAAGTATGCGGAGACAGTGTCTTGTTGAATCCTGGAGCTTTTACAAACGTTTCATGGAATACGGGAGCAACAAGTTCTACCATCTATGCAAAAACTACAGGTTGGTATAAAGTTACAGTTACCAATCCTTCTTGTACTGCTTCGGACAGTGTGTATGTAAGCATACTCAAAGCAAAAATTACAGCCAATAAAACCAGAATATGTAGGGGAGATACTTTAAGATTGAGTATTGCGAATGATGCTATACTTCAAAAGCAATGTGACAAGAGTGGCCTTCTTACCAATTTACAAAATGGTTTAGTAGGTTATTATCCATTCTGTGGCAATGCGAATGATATGAGTGGAAATGGCAACAATGGAACGGTAAATGGTGCAAGTTTAACAGCAGATAGATTTGGGAAATCCAATAGCGCTTATGATTTCAATGGCTATACAAATTATATCAAAACAATTTCTCCTGGACCATTGGGCTCCAATTCTAGAACAATTTCTGTTTGGGCAAAATTAGATTCCTTTAATGGTTCTTCTTGTATGGTTTCGTATGGTTTATTTTCTGGAGCTGGCAATGTATTTGAGTTCTCAATCGGTGACAATGGAACTTGTAAAGGCTTGGTAATTGATGCTTCAGGCGGAAATGCATTAAAAACATTTCCAGTTAGTTTTAATCCATTTAGTTGGCATTTGTATACAGCTGTTTTCAATAGCAGCGTAAGTACGAATATCAATCAAATACAATATTATGCCGATGGCAATTTGTTAACTACTTATTGTTGGAGTGGTTCAATGGGTGTGAATACACTCAATACAGAACCTTTGTATTTTGGTAAATTAACTGCATACAATGGCAGGTATTTTAACGGTAAATTAGATGAGATTGGAATTTGGAACCGAGCACTTAGCGCTACTGAAATTCAACAATTATTCAATACAAGTTCAGCGCAGTCTTTAACCTACAATTGGACAAGTTCAAATACAACTGGAAGTATAGGAACAGATTCTATTTTAGTTGTTCAACCTTCATCTACTACCACTTATACTTTAACAGTCGGCAATGGTATTTCAACTTGTTCGGAGTCTGTAACAATAGAAGTAGACAATATTACAGCCCCTACACTTCCAGACAATTTAAACGCTTGCGGAGACAGTGTGTTATTGAACCCAAATAGCAATGGAAATTATACTTGGAATACAGGAGAAACAAGTGCAACAATTTATGCCAAGGCAACAGGCTTGTACAAAGTAACGATTACTAATGGGGTTTGTACAGCAACAGATAGCGTGAATGTGAGTTTGCTTAAGGCGAAAATTACGGCGAGTAAGTTAAAAATTTGCAAAGGTGATACCGTAAAATTAAGTGCAGACAATTCCGTTCAATTCCAAAAATTATGTGATAAAAGTGGCTTACCTGCTGGCTTACAAAATGGCTTGGTGGGCTACTGGCCATTCTGTGGCAATGCCAATGACATGAGTGGGAATGGCAACAATGGAACGGTGAATGGCGCCACATTAACCACTGATAGATTTGGGAAAGCGAATAGTGCGTATAGTTTTAATGGGGTGAATAGTTCAATTGTTGTACCCAATTCAAATTCACTTCAAACGCCAAATTCAATTGCTGTTAATTTTTGGATTCAATTTAAGGGGATCGGAACACAATCTCCAAGAATGATCAGTAAAGGATGGATACCTAATGCTATAGAGGTCCATGCTGAAACCAATATAGATCATAAAATCAGATATGGAGGTGCAAGTTCTAATACTGGATATGGACCTTTAAGTAGTTCAACTCTATTGGATAATACTTGGTATATGGTTACTGCAATAGATAATAAAAATACTAAATTAATTTATATAAATGGTGTTTTAGAGAGTACCCTTAATCATAATTTAGGATTGATACCAGTTAATTTAATTGATTTAGTATTTGGTAAAAATTCTCAAAATAATTCAGATTTTTTAAATGGAATTCTAGACGACATCAGCATCTGGAACCGCGCCCTCAGCGCCACAGAAATCCAACAACTCTATAATGCTCAAACACAAACTTACTCATGGACTAGCAATGCAGGTACGCAGGTATTGGGAGCTGATTCAGTATTGACTATTGCACCAACTACCACCACCACTTATACCTTAACAGTTGGCAATGGTATTTCAACTTGTACGGATATGGTAACAGTGGTAGTGGACCCATTGCCTCAAGCTAATTTACCCGATACACTCAAAGTATGTGGCACCCAAGCGCAATTGAATGCAACTGCTGGTTTTACAAGTTATCTCTGGAACAAGGCAGGGTCAAGCAATAGCATCACTATTGATTCTTCTGGCAAGTATATTGTCAAGGTAACTGATGCCAATGGCTGTATCAATTACGATACCACATTGGTAAGTGTACTCAAAGCAAAAATCATTGCCCCAACAACAAGTACTTGTTATGGTTCATCTATGAATTTATTTGCGGATAGTTCAGCATTGAAATCAATTGTATATCCAAGAACCTATACATGGCAACCAAACGCAATTCGTTCAAGCAAATTACAATTGGATGGAAAAATGGGTGGCTACTTTACATTAGAAGTAAGCAATGCCATTCATACTTGTAAAGACAGTGTTCAAATTAGCATCAATCCATTGCCTGTTGCTGCCTTGCCACAAAATATCAAACATTGTGGGGATAGCATATTAGTTCAGCCTAATCAGGGTTTTGCAAACTATACTTGGAATACAGGCGCAACAGGTAGTTCCATTTATGCAGATACTAGTGGTTGGTATAAAGTAAGGGTACAAGATAACAAAGGTTGTACACAAACAGACAGCACATTGGTAAGTGTTATCAAAGCAAAAATTAAAGCAGATACCATTGTTTTGTGTATGGGTAACCATGTGAATTTGGAAGCCTTGATCAACAGCAATCAATCTACTTTGTATCCCAATCAATTGTTGTGGTCAACCAATGAGCAAAGTAAAATTATACAAGTGAGACCATTGGTTCAAACCACTTATAATTTAACTGTGAGCAATGGCATAGCTGTCTGTACAGATCAGGTTCAATTGAATGTGAACAGTGTCAGTACAGAGTTTTTTGGAACAGATAAAATGTATGCATGTGCCGATAGTTTTGTTGTAAAAGCTGTTGATGGTTTGCACAATTTTAAATGGAAAGATGATACTTCAACAGCCCAACAAGTTGTAATTAAAAAAGATGCTTGGGTAGTTTTAACGGCTCAAAATGCCAATAACTGTATAGCTACTGACAGTGTATTTGTACATTTTACCAATACCAATTTTACATTGTCTGATACAGTTGTTTGCGCTGGAGCTGGAACCATTACAGCAACAGCAATAGAAACAGGTGGTGTATTCAGTGGGCCCCATGTGCTCAATAACCAATTCAATGTGCCTTCAACAGGTGGCATGTATAGCATCAGTTATACCATTAACAATGGTACTTGCAGTAAAACCACCACCAAGTGGATTCGTGTCATTCAAAGAAAAGACCCAAGCTTCTTGGCAAGCGCTGTCAAACTTTGTAAAAATGATGGTCCCGTACAATTTACCTTTACCGATGCAAGCGGCTTGTTTTACAAAGACAATTCCTTATTCAACAGCAGCAGTTTTGTTGTAAACCAAGTAGGAAAATATGTATTCAAATATGTAGTAAAAGCAGAATTTTGTACAGATTCGAGTAGCCAACAAATAGAGGTGATTGAACGGCCAAATGCCAAATTCAATCCAGCTAAATTAGCAGCTTGTCTAGGTGACCCTGCCATACCATTGAATCCTGTAGTTGCAGGTGGGGTATTTTCTGGTGAGCATATCCAACAAAATTCATTTGTACCAACAAAGGCAGGTAAATTCAAAATTGTTTATACCATAAGCAATGATAAATGTACCGATACAAGTTCAGTAGAAATTGTGGTGTACAACAATCCATCCGGTGTAATTGCATATAATCCGCTGGCACCATTGGTGAATGAGTCAATTCATTATTCATACAATGGAACAGCGGTAAATACTTATTTGTGGAATTTTGGAAGCACTGCCAATCCATCAACAAGCAATACTGCCAGTCCTTCTATACAATATGAAAGCAATGGCATCGTAAAAGTGTATTTAACAGTTCACAATGCAGAAGGTTGTGTTTCAAATTTAGAAGCCACAATCAATATCAAAGACAATTCAAGCTTGTTTGTACCCAATGCCTTTACACCAGGTGTTGATGGCGTGAACGACTTGTTTTATTTGGTAGGAGAAGGCATCTCAAAATTAAATTTCATCATTTACAACCGCTGGGGTGAAATGATTTTTGAATCGACTGATATGAACAAGGCTTGGGATGGAAAATATGGTGGTCAGCCATGTCCTGCAGGTGTTTACTATTACATCTTAGATGCCACTGGTACCGACAAGAAAATTTATCAAATGAATGGAACAATTACGCTGATTAGGTAATGAATAATATAAATTTTACATATTTAAAAAAGACCTTATTGGTTTACCTGTTTGTTGCTTTTGCAGTTCAAACTATTCAAGCGCAAGACCCGGAATTTTCGCAGTTTTATGCTGCTCCTATTTATACCAACCCGGCATTTACAGGTGCATCAAAAAAATTGCGCATCAATGGTTCTACCCGAATTCAGAATACCATTCTCAAAGAAAAATACCAAACATCATTGCTTTCTGTTGATGCCTATGTACCCTTTTGGTATGGTGGTTTAGGCGTGATGATTTTAGCTGATAAAGCTGGAAGCACCAATTTAACCAATACTTCATTGAGTGGCATTTATAGTTACAATGTTGATTTGAATAAAAAACTGGCGCTCAACATAGGTTTACAAGGCTCTTTTGTTCAATCAGGTTACGATGAATCGAGACTGATTTTCCCAGATATGTTAGACAAAAAATTAGGGGCTGTTTTACAAACTCAAGAGCATTTCATTTCTAACCAAAAAAACTATTTCAATTTTGCAACAGGTTTCCTTTTATACAATGAAAAAATATTTGGAGGAATGGCCGTTCACAATTTATTTGAACCCAATCAATCTTTTGTAAACTTAGATGGAGCGAGTGCAGAATTGGTATTGCCTAGAAGATATACGGCTCATCTAGGCTTGAATTTTGAAACAGTCAGAACCCGAAATCCTGCTGAACAAGTTTTCTTGTCGCCCAATGTTTTGTTTATGAAACAACAGAATTTTTACCAAGTGAATTTGGGATTGTATGTAAGGGATAAAAATCTCCTATTGGGTGGATGGATGAGACAAACCTCACGCAATTTAGATTCTTATATTTTGATGATTGGCTTCAGAATGCCTGCTTTCAAATGCATTTATTCCATTGATTTTGTCAATACAAAATCTACTGCTGGTATGAATCTTTCTCATGAATTGTCAATGGGTTTTGAAATCACCAATTACATTAAAAAGAGAAGGTACTACCACGGTCGAAAAATTAAAGATCCAAGTTTTTAGATTAAAATAAATCAATATGAAACATAAACTACAACTTTTACTCTGCCTCTTATTTTTAGGAGTCAATGCTTTTTCTCAAAACATTCCTTCTTATGTTCCAACCAACGGCCTTGTTGGTTGGTGGCCATTCAATGGCAATGCCAATGACGAAAGTGGGAATGGGAATCATGGAACAGTGAATGGAGCAACCTTGACAAGTGATAGGAATGGGGTAAATAATAAATGTTATGAGTTTAACGGAAATAATATAACAGTTCAACATAACAATTCACTAAATCTTAAAAACTCATTTTCAGTATGTTTTTGGTACCTATCGAATTCTAATTATTTTGCTCAAGACCTATTAATGAAGGGCCCTGATTATGTTTCAAATTCATGGTGGATAAGGCATCATACATATTCAAATGATCCAAATGTTAATTTTG
>Ga0209400_1000427_pt1 | contig 36530 bp, 29 predicted proteins | sample M_130807_EF_Meta_FD_187313 | JGI IMG/M metagenome (GOLD analysis project Ga0209400, IMG submission 187313) | Freshwater microbial communities from Lake Montjoie, Canada to study carbon cycling - M_130807_EF_MetaG (SPAdes) (version 2) | ecosystem: Environmental > Aquatic > Freshwater > Lake... | reverse complement strand
CGGCAGCAGAGCGTTTGTGAACGAAGCCTTCGCAAGCGCACGGGAACGCTTCAGCGAAAGGCGCAAAGACGGAGCGAGGCGCATGCGTGGCAAGGCCGCGGCGGCGGCTGATACGCTGTGGAGCGCAAGAGACCTGCGCCTGCGGGTGTGATGAACTCGTTAGAGATGGCATTTGCAGCCGTGTTGTTGACCGCTTGAAACAAACGCCCCCCCGCTAGCGCCCCTTCAGGATTACTTGCAGGGCAATGGAACAATAATCGGCGTAGCAATCGGGGAAGGAATGGCTTTTGCCGGGAAACTCATGGAGATACACCGCAGCCCCCGACTGTTCTAACATTTTTTTACTATCGCGCGAACGGATCTCAGGGCCATCCCCCTCCCCGCTGATCCAGGAAAAAAAGTAGTGCTGTCCGGCAGCACGATTATTGCCGAACTTGAGAGCGTCGCCAAGGCGGTTCCCGGATCGCGATCCCGGGCTCATGACGATGCAGCCTTTAAAAGACAATGGATAGGCGGCGCAGAGATCGCCCGCCAGTTGTCCGCCTTGGGAGAATCCAAGGGCGACCATTTTACCGGGCAAGACCTTGATGTTAGGTTCTGTTTTTTTGATCGCCTGGCAAATCCGCTCCCAGTCGTCCTCGAATTTCGCCGACCACATGAACGAATTCCTGCCAAGCGGAATGCTTCCACTCACCGACAAAAACGCCACGTTCAGGTCGTCGCAGATCTTCTGATGATCGTCACCGGAAAAATCCTCGGGCAGCGAGCCGTATCCGTGAAGTCCCAGGATCAGTGGGATTTCCGTTGCTCCATCGTAGCCCTTCGGCAGCGTCAGCACATCGCGATGATAGGTCGCCTGCTGCCAGGCTTTTTCCGTCTCATCCAGAAAGGTTTTCATTTTCCCCCAGCGCGGGTCGGTCACGAGTTCCTTGAACGCGGCATTCTTTTCGACAGCAGCGGAGGAGCATTCGTCCTCGAGGGCGGCACGCTGCAGCCAGTATATCGCATCATCGATTTTGCCGCGCCGGGCATTGACCGAAGCCAGATCGTAGCACCACGCAGGCGGATTCGTTTTTCCCGCAAGCAACGTCATTGCTTCTAACAATTCCTGCTCCGTACCCTGCTTCTTTTTCAACTCGGCGACGCGTTTTTTCAACTCGTCAGTTTCGATTGCCGATACTTGCCCGCCGGGATATGTCGGCGCGACGACAGCAAAAGGAGAAGCAGGAAGATTTGCGGGCAACTGGTCTTCGACAACTATGGTTTTTGCATTCGCATGGCTGATTGAAACAACCAGCACGGCGGTGATGAGCGGAAGCGGCAGATATTTCATTGTCAAAATCGTACTGTGTCCGACCTTTCCTGTCAAACTCGACGCATTGCATCACCGCTTCCGCCGCTCTCGATCCGCGCGGATGACCAGAGCGCAGGGTGGTATTGCCCAGTCGACCCGGCTGCAGGATGGCAGGCCAACTTCCGGCCTCTCCTGCATCCCGGTCCGCGGCGCGATTCTTGTTAGTCCTGCTTGCGTTCCCGCAACTGATCACGAGTCGAGCATTGAGCCAGCGCAGAACACCAAAAATCAAGGCCGATTGTCTTTCGAGGCGTCTGGTCGTTTCGTCGGGCATGGCAGACTCCCCGCCTCCATGCCTTCCCGTGCGAGGGCCCGCAATGCCCGGTTTTCCCGAGTCAACTGATCCACCTCTTGCTGCAATGCGGCCACTTCATCCGGGTCGCGGGATGGTTGATTCTTCAACAAGTATGCGGCCTGCAGAAGCTGGATCCGGCCACCCGCGGCCAGCGCGGCTCCGAGCAGGACAGGCAGCAACTGTTTCGGGGAAAGCCAGCTCATTTCCCTTCCTTGCCCGGATCCTTGTCGAAAGGATTTTTGCCCAGTGCTGAAGGACGGGCATACATTTCCTCCGAGGTTTTCCCCGCCCGCAAGACGATCGAAATCGGCTTGTTCTGCTTGCCATTCGCATCGTAGGTGTAAATGAAGCGCCGCACCGGCATCTCTGCTTTGCCGGTCGGATCCATGCGCTTCACCCGTGCATCGAACAACTGCTCCTCGACCAGTCGTCCGGTGGTGCCGTCGTAGCCGTAACGGGCCTTGAACAATTCCTGTTTCAGGCCATCGTAGATTTTGCAGCCCAGCGGATTGCCGCTGCGGTCCATGCGGTAGACGGTCAGCATGGTCAGCACTGATGACGCGTTGAAGGTGCGTTTTTCCAACACTTCGTTGCTGGGTGTGCGACGGAAAATCGCTGTGGAACCGTCCTGGTTGCGCATCACCCGGACATACTGGGTGTCCTTCGCTTTGGTGGGGTCGATGTCATTCATCACCTGGGCGTGAAGCCGCGCGGTGAAGAGCTGCGTGGTCAGGACAGCAAGAAGCATGAATTTCATACGTGTGAGTATGGTGTCAGCCGCCCTGAATGCAAGCGGGTTTTGCGCAGTGCCGAAAGATTTACAGGGCAAACGCATTTTAATTTTTGAGGATTTTCGCCAAGTAGGTGTTATCCCAGCCCGCTCGTTTCACTCGTCCTTTGATTCCTCTTTTGTTTGTGGATTCCCGCCGGATCAAGTTCATTGCCAGGCCTCGTGTTGTTCCCAGGTTTTGGGCCGCGTGGCCTGTGCGGGCCCGGCTTTCATCTTCTTTGAAGATTACGTCCATCACCCAGTGGCAGGTATTTTCCACTCCCCAGTGTCCACGCACGGCTTTGGCAAATTTTTTCACATCCAGTTCCATGCTGCATAGATAGTAGCGTTTTTCCACCGTGGTGATTCCGTTTTTCTCGGTGGTGGTCTCGACCATGCCTACGCTTTTGAGTCCTTCCCATTCGCCTTTTTCTGCGAACCATTCTAACTGATCGCTCTGGTAATAGCGCCAGGTAGTGCTGCGACCGTGATCTTTTTCCGTTTCACTGTGACTTTGTAATTTTTGCACGTCTTCGGGCAAGGGCGCGGTTTTGCTCTCGCGGGGCTTTTGTTTCTCGCTGGCGAGATCATCGAGGTATTCGCTGATCTCTTCGAATGCGGTTTCGTGGTTGCCTTTGAGGGCTAATACGTAGTCGGCATCTGCTTCGATGATTTCTTTGGCGATGTTTTTCTGGCAGCCCATCGCATCGCAGGTGATGATGCAACCGCTGAGTTCGAGGATGCGGAGTAGTTCGGGAATGGCGGTGATTTCATTGGATTTCTCTGCCACTTTATATTGGCCGAGAAGGAGGCGGTTTTCTCCTGCCCAGGCGTTGACGATGTAGTGAAGGTTCTCGTTTTTGTTGCGGGCGCGGCGTTGGGCTTTGCCATCGATGGCGACGATCTCGCTGGGAATTTTCTCGCGGACGGCTTGTGTCCAGCGGATGAGGCATTCCTGAAACGCATGCGGATCGAGCAACTGGAAGACGCGGTTGAAGGTGTCGTGGCTGGGAATGCCGTTGGGTAGCTCAAGGTGTTGACGAAGCCACGGTAGCTTGGCTTTGCCGAATTCTTCCATGTCCTCAAAACTCTCTCCACCGCAAATGACGGCGCAGAGTGCGATGAAAAGTATGTCGCTGAGATGGTGTTTGCGCGCGCGTTCGATGCGCGGATCGTCAAGCTCCTGTAAGATGAGGATGATACCTGGAGACGGAGTAGTGCTGTTTTCGTTAGGTTCGTGCGGTGAGGACATCCGCTAATTATTAAGATGTATTTATAAAGTACAAGTCTTTTATTGATTTTTCAACAAATTAAATGCGTTTGCCCTGGAAAGATTTAAACCTTGTCAGCAAAACAGAAAAATCCATGCTCAGGCAGTGACATGAGAATTCAATCCGCCACTTTTGAAATCAGCGCGCCGGACTTGGAGTCATGCCCGCCGGTCGTCATGCCCGAATGCGCCTTCATCGGCCGCTCGAATGTCGGCAAGTCATCGCTGCTGAACATGTTGACCGGAAAAAAGGATCTCGCCAAGGTGTCCGCGACACCGGGTCATACCAAGTTGATCAATTTTTTCATCATCAACAAAAAATGGCGGCTCGTCGATCTACCGGGCTATGGCTATTCGAAGGTGCTCAAGGAAAAGCGCGACTACTTCCACGATGTCATCGCCAACTACATCTCCGGTCGCGAGGGGTTGTCGTGCGTGTTTGTCATCATCGACTCCAGCATCCCACCGCAGCAAATCGACCTGCAGTTCGTGCAATGGCTGGTTCAGTGCCGGCTCCCCTTTGCGCTGGTTTTCAACAAAACCGACAAAGGCAAACAAAGCGTCGTGACCCGGAACATCGCCCTCTTTGAAGCGGAGATCGCGGCGTGGACCAGTGCGAAACCCCGCATCTTTCCGGTGTCCGCCAAGACCGGCAGCGGTGCCGGGGCGCTGGTGGAATGCATGCAAAAGTTGTGAAGGCGATCAGGCGCTTCCGCATTCTAACAAGCGCCATGCACTTCACGATGAAGAGGTAATTGTCGCACATCGCTGCGGTTGACCCTAACAAGCGACAATAAAACTTGACCCAGGGAGCAGGACAGTTAAGGTGTCGTTTAATGAATAATCCCAAAAAACACAATAGCGTCACTGGCCCGGTGGCTACTCTGGGTATTTCATTCTTGCGAGATTTCCCCTCACATCCCGGCAGCGTACTTCGGGCCATGGCAGGCATGTTCCGCTCGACCTGCCTCGTTTTGTTAGCCTTGCCGCCGCTCGCGCCCGCAACAATGCTGCCCTTGTGGCAAATCGGCGATGACGAGGATCCTCTCGACAGCAACTACGAACCTACCAATGAATTTTCGCAGGAATCGGGCGGCAGCAACGCCGCGCCGGGATTTGTCACCCGCATCCCCGGCGATCCGCTCTACAATGCGGGGAGCAATCCCAATCGCGATGACCATTTTTACCAGGCGGGCAACTACCCCGTCGGCTTCAACGGCCTCACAAGTCAATTGGTAGTTCCCAATCCGGAACCGACATCAGCGTTCGAGCGCGCCATGACCAATACGGATCAAAAAAAACTCGTTCACTTCAACCTGAATGCCTCACAAGCCGGTGCGCAATCAAGGCTGCGGCTGACATTCGAATTGATCTGGGGTGGATCCTGGTCTTCCGTGACGGGCAACGGCGAGAACTTCGGCACGCATGACATCACCGTGCGCTTCAAAACCGCGACATCCAACACCTTGATTCTCCAACGAAATCGGTTGGACCGCGACACCCGGTTCACCATCGACATTCCCGCCGCCAGCGTGCAGGCGGTCGCCGGAGCCAATACGATTGAATTCACACGCACCGGTCCCGCACCATCTGAGAACGTGTATTCGTGGATCCAGTTTGATTTTGTCAAAATGGAAGTGGATGCCGACGGCATGGCCGATGGCGATGGCGATGGACTTCCGCGCTGGTGGGAGAATGACAATCATCTCAGCGATACCAATCCTGCCGATGCCCTGTTGGATGAGGATGGCGATACGCTCACCGCGTTGCAAGAATACCACGGCGGGGTCATGTCCAGCGACCCCCACCGACGCGACACCGATGGCGACGGGGCGTCTGATGCGGCAGAGCTGGCTGCGGGGAGCAACCCCAACCTCGTAGACACTGACGGCGACGGACTTCTGGATCAGGATGAAATTTCAAAAGCGCCTATATCTTCACCGCTCATGATCGACACAGACGGCGATGGCGCTCCCGATGCCTGGGAAAAGCGGGTCGGGTCCAATCCCGGTTCCGCGTCAAGCGTCCCCACGCCATTTGCTGGAGCCATCGGAATCAATTTTGTCAGTTCCTCTGATTCCAACGGCACGGTGCCCTGGTTCGCGCCTGCCGGGGTAGTGCCGCAAATCCGTTGGAACAACACTATTCCCCTCCGCACCTATGATCGTTCGACCGGGAACACGGCATTGATCGGCTCTCCTGCAGAGGGTGTCCTGTCGCGATCCGACGGACAACTCCTGCCTTCCATGACCATGCAGTGGACTTCTTACGACAATGGCTACACGTTCAACAACGGGACCGCCGATCAAAAATTGATGAATGGATACATTCGGGCGGACTATCAACAAAGCCTGTCGCTGACACTTCAGGGCATCCCTTTTGCCAATTATCATGTCTTTGCCTATGTCGGCGGAAGTTACGACGGTCAGCATGCATCGGTAACGCTCAACGATGAGCCGGCAACCTTGAAAACATTTGCGACATCGACCACGGCCCCCCAGCAGAAGTGGATAGAAATCCCCGCTTTCTCGCCCGCCGTTCTATTTCCCTTCGCAAATTTCGCCCGCTATGCAAACCGCACGGGGTCATCGCTGACCATTCATGTCAACAGCATTGATGGATATTCCGTCGGCCTGCACGCGCTGCAAATCGTGGACTCGAATCTCGACAGCGATGCATCGGGGATTCCCGATTGGTATGAAATGCAATACGGCCTGGAGCCCGCGGGACCTGGTACTGCGGCGGCAGACCCCGATGGCGATGGCTTGAGCAATTTCGAAGAATACCAGCGCGGCTCTGATCCGAAAAAAGCGGACACCGATGGCGACGGCTTGGCGGACAATGTGGAATCGGCGGCAAATTCCCTGAAGATTGACAGCGACGGGGATGGTTTGAGTGACTATGCGGAAGTCACTGCAGCATTGCCGAGCAATCCCGATCTCATCGACAGCGACGGCGATGGCTTGTCTGATAAACAGGAAAATTCCCTGGGCATGGACCCGGCGGTCAACCCTTCCGGCGGCACGGGTTTCACTGGCTGGACTCCGTCTTACACCGCCTCGCCGGCCAAGTGGGAATGGAAAATCGAACCCGTACAGTTGGTCTGGGATCACGGCAGCGGCGCCACCGGTGGTCGCGATGGATATTACGGCGACACCCTCGTGGCCTTTTTTGTCGGCAACACCAGAACTCCCGTCGGCAATCCTCAGGTCGGTTCGCAGCGAAGCCTGGACATGCGATTGCTTGCGGAGGGCGGCAATATTACCTATCGATTCGAATCGTTTGCCAATGAAGCCTTCAGCGGTTCGGGTGAACCAGGCAGCAATATTTACCTCGCCGATTTTGGAGCGCCTCCGATCGATTTGAAATACGCGCTCGGTTTCAGCGGCTATGGATCGGCGGACATCTCGGACAAACTTCGCTTCCGCGTGCTCGCCACGCGTGGAGCCGGGAATGTGTGGTCGGTCAATTTTGAAATTTTCAACATCACCCGCAACGCCACCGTCGTCTCCCGGCTGGTGAGCCAGTCCACCGCCTGTCCCGCTGTCGACAGCGGTTCGGCCACTTGGCAGGATCGGGAATACACTCCGAACATACCCACCATTGAAGTCCACGAGGGCTTCCGCGCCTTCATCACCCCGACCCCGCTGGAAACGTTGCCCGCATTTGCTAACTTTGCCGACACCGACAACGACAGCATGCCTAACAACTGGGAGGATGCTCATGAATTCAACAAAAATTCCGCGGTCGATGCCACCCAGGATGCCGATGGTGATGGTTTGAAGAACCGCGACGAATACCTTGCTGGCTGCAACCCGCGCGCCACGGATTCGGACGGCGATGGTGCCGACGACCGCGTCGAGCGCGAGGAGGGTTCCAATCCGCTGCTTGCCGATGTGCGACCGCCCTTTGCGAGCGGAACTGCCGTGCAGGGAACCGACTTCAATCAAAACGGCCTGTCCGACGCATGGGAAGCCCGCTACCATGTGGCGGCTCTCTCACCAACAGCGGACAGCGATGGCGACGGTGCGACCAACGCCACCGAAGCGGCATGGGGAACGAATCCTTACGATGCCAAATCGCGTGTCGCGCTGGCTTTGCAGCGGCAAGGCAACGATGCGCAGCTTTCCTGGACCAAAATGGATTGGAAACGCCAGCGCGTCTATCGCTCCGCCAACCTAACCGCTTGGCAATGGCTCTCGCTTCCGTTCACCACCGTGAACACCAATGAAACGGCACGTGTTATCGGTCAATATTCCTCCACCCCCAAGGCGTTCTTCAGTGTGGAAACCAAGGATCGCGATTCCGACGGCGATGGGGTCGCGGACTGGGATGAGGTTTTTGCCGCCAGCGATCCTTACCAACAGGACAGCACACGCAAGAGTTCGCTCATCCTTGATGAAGAAGGCAATGTGACCGGAACTGTTTCGGGCGATTATGCATCCTTCGCCAACCGCTTTCGGAATGCCCTGCCAGGCGGACCGGCCGCCCAAGTCACCCGCGAACAGGCCGCGCGATTCCTCCAGCAGGCGAGCTTCGGTGCGACCCTGGAAGAGTTGGACCGGGTGCAAACACTCGGCTTTGCGGGCTGGATAGATGACCAGATTGCCAACCAGCCAGCCAGTTATCAACGACCCGTCATCGAATCGATGTACCGGGATTTGCGCGGACCGCGTTTGGATCTGAGTTACGACCATGGCGATCAGGATGTTCGAGGCAACAATGCCACTTCGGCATTCGCCAGGGGGGCGATCCGCGGAAAAGACCAACTACGCCAGCGTGTGGCCTTCGCGCTCAGCCAGATTCTCGTCACCTCGCGCCGCGATCCCGGACTGGCGGATCGTCCGCTGGCGATGACGGACTATTACGACATTTTCCTGCGCCATGCGTTCGGCAACTACCGGGACATTCTTGGCGAAGTGACCGTACATCCGGCGATGGGAAGATACCTGAGCCATGTGGGAAATCAGAAAGCCCGGCCTGAAATCAATCAGTTTCCCGATGAAAACTATGCACGGGAGGTGATGCAGCTCTTCACGATCGGCCTCTGGCAGCTCAACACTGACGGCACCAGAAAACGGGACGGTTCAGGAAATTTCATCCCGACCTATGACAACAGCGACATCACCGAAATGGCGCGGGTTTTCACGGGCTTCTGGTTTCCGGGACAGTATTGGGCATCGGGAGGTTATGAAGACGGCCAAATGGCGTCACCCATGAACATGTGGCTGGAGAAACACGATTTCGGAGCCAAATCGATGCTGGGCGGACTTGTGATTCCCCAACGCCCGGCCAGCAGTGCCAATGGACTTCGCGATGTCGATGACGCGCTCGATTATTTGTTCCATCATGCGAATACCGCGCCGTTTGTCAGCCAACAGTTGATCCAATTTCTCGTCACCAGCAACCCGAGCCCGGCCTATGTGGGCAGAGTCGCGGCGGTGTTCGCCAACAATGGCCAGGGTAAAAAGGGCGACCTCGCGGCGGTGGTTCGCGCCATTTTGCTGGATGTCGAAGCGCGGGATGTCCGTTGGTCGTATGGCTCGCCTTCATTCGGCCGCCTCAAGGATCCCGTGCAGCGCGCCATGTCCCTGGCCCGGGTCGGGCGCCTAGACCGTTTTGCCGCAGTGCATTGGTGGGACTACGGAAATTTTTATGACAGCGCACTTCAGTCACCTGGTTACGCACCCAGCGTTTTCAATTTCTATCGTCAGGATTACCGGTCACCGGGTCTGCTAACGGACAATCAACTCGCCGCACCCGCATTTCAAATCACCAACAGTTACACCAGCATCGCGTTCGTCAACCAACTCTGGAACAATTCAATCTCCGGACTCCGCCTTTACGACTCCTACTCCTTCAACCCGGATTACCGCGACTTGTTAGAGGTCGCGGGGGACACGCCGCTGCTGGTTGATCGCGCCAATCTTCTGCTCTGCGGCGGAATGATGAGCGCGAACACGCGCGCCACAATCCTCAACATGCTTTCCCAAACACCCGCGGGAGATCCACTCCAACGCGTGCAACTTCTTGTGTTTCTCGCCTCGGTTTGCCCCGACGGTGCCGTACAACGCTGAACCCATCCACATCATGTTTCGTCATCCCATTTCCCGACGCAAGTTCCTCCGTCAATTCAACTGTGCCGCAGTCAGTTCCAGCGCGATTCTGAACACCCTGCTCAATCTGAAACTGGCGAACAGCGCCGCAGCCGATGACATCGGTGGCGGCGGCGACAGCAAGGCACTGGTTTGCCTGTTCCTGAGTGGCGGCATCGACTCGTTTCAAATGTTGGTGCCCTGGGAGCAATCGCGCTACAACACTTACGCGGTGACGCGCGGAGCACCCGGTACCGACGGAGGACTGGCGCTGGACCGGAACACCCTGCTCCGGCTGACGGGCGACTCGTCCGACTTCGCATTCCATCCTTCGATGACAGGGATGCATCAGATGGCGACGGGCACCGGGCCCTATTTCACCGGGAAAAAACGCCTTGCCGCCGTCACCAACATCGGAACCCTGGTGCAGCCGATCACCAAAGCCCAGTATCTGGCATGGGAGAACGGGCAAAACGCGGCTCTTCCGATTCCCCGCGCCTTGTTTTCGCACAGCGACCAAACCGAACAATGGCAGACCGCCGTGCCCCAGGGCATGCTGGAACTGACCGGCTGGGCGGGCCGATGTGCGGACATCATCAGTTCCAGCTACAATGCGAATGCCACCTCGATGAGCATTTCGCTTGCCGGAAACAACACGTTCCAGGTCGGCAAAGAAACAACCCAGTTTGTCATCACGCCCGATGGCTCTCTCAGCTTCGACAGCTACAACGCGCCGAACATGCTCAAAAACCAGGCATTCCGCAGCACCCTGCAGCAAAGTTACGCCAATCTGCTTTCGCAGGGTTTCGCCAACCTCACCAAACAAAGCGATGACGCGCAGCTGTTGTTTCAGGCGAAGTTCGATTCACCCGATGCGGATTTGGGAGCAGCGGACGCCTTTTTCCCTAACAATAACTACCTGGCCGCAACCTTCCGCGCCGTGCTCAAGGCGATCAAGATCCGCTCCGGACTCGGACTGCGCCGGCAAACCTTCTTCATCAACTGGGGCGGATGGGACATGCACTCCGATCTGCTCAACCCGCAGGCCAATCAACTTCTCGAAGTCGATGCCGCCCTCACCGCGTTCCAGCGCGGATTGGAGGAACTGGGCTTGAGCAATGACGTCATCACCTTCACCGCGTCCGATTTCGGGCGCACCCTGCGATCCAACGGCCGGGGCACCGACCACGCATGGGGCGGCAATGCCTTCCTCATGGGCGGCCCGATCGATGGCGGAAAAATCTTCGGCACCTTTCCCGATCTCGCGCTGGATAGCAACGATGACGTGGGCTACGGCGGACGCCTGCTGCCAAGCACGTCGACGGACGTGTACTTCGCAGAGATGCTGCGCTGGTTTGGAGTTTCGAACAACCAAATGACCGCCGTGCTGCCGAACATCGCCCATTTCTGGAATCCACTCACCTCTCCCGCACCGCTCGGATTCATCAAACCATGACAAAGCGGGCGATTCTGAAAGGTCTTGTGTTGATTGTCTGCGCGGCGTGCGCGCTCGTGATTCTGACACAGTCGCTTCGCAAAAAAAGCACCGCACCCTACCCCGCTCCGGTCAAAACGGAAATCATCCCGCCGGGCATCGTTGTCATCGAATCCAGCATCAGCGCGCACATGGCGACAAAACCCGGTGCCGCTGCGCCAGGCGACCTCATGTTGCTCAACTACGCCAACCCCGCATCGCCGCCACAGGACGACCTGATTTTGATGTCCCGTGCCGTTGCCAGCTTCCTGTTGATTTCCAAGCAGGCAGGCGACCGCCCCTTGTCCGCGAATGAGGAATGGAGCGCCGCCTTGCGGGGCAACCGGCCCGGAACCGAACGATGGATTTCTAACAAGTCAGCCGCGCTCGATTCCAGGAATCGCCTGATCGACCGCTGGGGGACACCCCTGCATTTCCACGCACTCGGCGGAAAACAATGGGAAATCCGCTCTGCCGGACCCGATAAAAAAATGTGGTCGGATGATGATCTGCTCGAAAAAACGTCCGGATAATCAGGCCGAGCGATCCAATACAGGAAGCTAAACTTCGAGAACCCGGCATTGATCCAAACTGACAAAGCCGTCACTATCGTCTCGATGAGGAAATGGATTTTCCTTCATCGAGCCTCACCTGACTCACGCACCATATATGCTATCGATGATATGAGTTGAAAGCACTGCGAGCGAGAATGAGGACCCCCCCCCACCGGAACGCTCGGAGAGCGCTCCCTGCCTTTTGATGCCCTTCAGGCATCGGGAAAATCTCAGCTGCTTATTTTTTCGCAGGTGCTTTGGCAGCGGGTGCTGCTTTCGCGGCTGGAGCAGCTTTGCCGCCTTTTCCGGGAGCCGGTGCGGCGGCAGCGGCGGGTTCTTCTTCGACCACCCGTGGCTTGGCAAGGTGGGCGACCACCACGTCGGCCGAGTGGGTTGCTTTGACTCCTGAGGGCAATTTGAGTTCGCCGATGTGCAGAGACTCGCCGACTTGCAAATGCGTGACATCGGCGGAAAGGGTGTCCGGAAGGTCGTTGGGCATGCAGCGAATTTCCAGAGAGTGAACGGTGTGCTCGAGCAAGCCGCCGCCGTTTTTCACTCCGACCGGCTCGCCTTCGAGATGAAGCGGCACGTGAGCAGTGATCTCGGTGTTTTCATCGATGGCGCGGAAGTCCGCATGAATCGGAGCACCGGTGAGAGGGTGATGTTGCACATCCTGCAGGAAAGCCAGCGAATTGCCCAGGCCTTCGATGTCGAGGTTGATCAGGATGTTTTCCGAGCTGCTGTGGGCGAGAAGATCGTTGAAGCTGCGGGCATCGACCTTGAGGTTTTTGTTGGCTTCGCCCAGTCCGTACATGACCGACGGCAGCCAGCCTTCTTTGCGCATTTGGTTGAGTCGTCCGGAACCAGTGCGGTTGCGGAGGGCGGCTTTGAGATTTGTTTTCTTGGACATGGTAGGCGGGCTGGTAGTGGTTATGGGAGGGCGAAAATCCCTCGCGCGGGGCGGCGTATGTAGCGAATTGCCGGGGATTTGTCAAAATTTTGTTTCCCGATGCGCGGAAATTTTTATGCTTTGCCCCTTTTTTTCGTCGAGGTGCTGGATTTTTTGGCTCTTTTGCGTGCCGGGGCTGCTTTGGCGGGCGGGACGTCGGAGGGCGGCAGAGGTTCTGCCTCAACAGGCGGCGGGCTTGTTTTTTTTGTCGCCGTTTTGGCAGTGCCGGCCGATTTTTTCGCGGCTTTTTTCGCGGTTTCGGGCTCCGGTGATTTTATCGCCGCAGGTTTTTTTCCGGGAGGTGGCTCGATGATTTCCCGCGCATTCTCCTCTGGAATGAACGCGACCGGCTCCACCGATTCCATGACGGGAACATCGGGCGGCGCGGAAGTTTCCCGAAGGGCCACGTCACGTTGTGCTTGCGGCTGTTTGCGAAATGCAAAGAGACAGGCGGCAACCGAGACGAATGCGGGGCAAAATGGTATCCAGCTGTGACCGGGATGGATTGCGAGAACGAGCAGGACCGCCGTCAACAACAACGCGCCGAGTCGAGCCCACAGACCAAATGTATGAAGCGTCGCAAGCTGCAGGCACAGGGTGGCGAGCAAGAGCAGTTCGATGTATCCCGGCAAGCGCCTGAGCACAGTGGGCTCGCCGATCCGGGGGCTCTGGTAGAGTTGTTGCAGCAGTTGATGCATGCTTTGGTTGGCGCGACTGTGCGCCTCGCCAAAGTCCTTCGATTGATCGAGGATCTGCACGAACGTCCCGCCATTCTTCAAGGTGTCGCGCTCGGCGGGTTCGGGTCGGAGCAACTGCCAGGCAAGCAGCGCCGGCGCAGGAAGGGGGCGCGGGCTCAGGGTGATCCTGCCGTAGTCGTCAATCGGGATGACCTTCCCTCCATTCGGAAAACGCAGGAATTTTCCGGCTTCGATGCGCAACTCGTCGGGCCGGCACTTTTCATGAACCATCAGCGCGAGCAGGGCCGAGGAAAAAATGATGCGGTCGTCCCAGCGGGCGACGAGAAACGCTTTGTCGGGCGGGTTCTCCTCGGACTCGATCAACGAGAATCCCGCCCAGGTGTCCTGGTCCCCGAAGTAGGTGTTATCGATGCTGACGCGATTCACTCGCGGCCAGTAGCGGATGTCGCCGACAACCGACGATGCGGGAATCGAGGCGCGCACGAATGCCGATGGCATCGCGGTGGCCACCGCGCCGCGAACCACCACGCCGCTGGTGATGCAGGGAGTCATGCCGCTGCACTGGGTTTTCAAGGCATCCAGCGCGAAAGGATCGGGGTGACTCCAGGCATGGGTGGAGCCCAGCATCACCTGGGTCACACCGTTTTCCTTCAGGCTTTGCAACAGCACCGCCAGGTCGCTGGCGGAGAGCGGATGGGAGTCGAACTCCTTCTTCGCATCATCGTCGGTATTGACGAGAAACGGCAGATCATTTTCCCGCGCGGCCTGCAGGCCCGAAAGCTGGAATGGATTGTCGTGGGTCCCGGCTCCCGAAAGCATCGGCTGATCCGGGAACATTCGCGCGAAGACATGTTCGAACAACCACCGCTCCGGAAACAGCGCGGCAGGGTTCAGCTTCTGAATTGTCCACACCGCAGCACCGCACAGGAATGCCAGAGTGGCACCGATGATCAGAGAGCGGCTCGCGGATTTCATGACGAAAGAGGACGGGAACGCGGCGGACGACTTGTTAGATCGCGGTCGCGGACAACAGGTTGTACCACGACAAGCGGGGATTTTACAGATTTTTGAAAAAGCATTTAGCGCGACTTGATCGCCTGATTCAGATACGGGGCCAGCACGGCGTGCAGGGGGCTGTCTTCGAGCACCTCGATGAGCAACCGCGCCGCCGTGGGGATGTGCGGGGCATACCAGTCATCGCCCTTGTTCTCGACCAGATTCCCGTAGGCGCCGAGCGCCTGCATCAGCCGCTGGGTGGCGCAGTCCCGCAACATCGATTCCGCCGGACGGTCCTCGGAAATCTGCTCCCAGATGTCGAGGATTTTCTCCCGATCCTCCGCGCTGTGGTCCATGTAAGGATCGTAGATCAGCGAAGCGAGATCATACTCCTGCCGACCGCGGCGCAAACCCTGGAAGTCGATCAACCAGCATTCGTCATTGCGAATCAGGATGTTCTGCGACTGGAAATCGCGATGCACCAGGTGTTTCGCCGAGGCACCGAGACGCGATGCGAGCGCCCGCAGCGCGGCATTGTTTTTCAACGTCGCGCCATCCATGCCCAGATAATCCTCGACCAGGTGTTCGATGAAATATTCCTGCTCCCATCGATACAAGGCTTCATCAAACGGCGGCATCAGTTCCAATTCCTTCGGCGTTTTGGCATAGAACAGCTTGTCGATCTGTTCCAGCGCCGAGCGATAGAATCCGGCCCGTTCGGAAAAAGGCCGATCCTTGAACGACAGCAGGTCGGTGTCGCCGAGATCCTCGACCAGGGCCACGCGCTTGTTGCGGTTCTCGTAAAAAATTTCCGGCACGTTGATCCGGCATTTTTTGAGGAAACGCGCGACGGCGACGAAATTCTCGTTGTCCGGCCGCTCCGGTTTCCAGTGCACGCCGATGAACGGAGCCTGACCTTCGCGAATCACCCGGACGATCGTGCGACCCGACGCGCCCTTCTTGATCGGGGTCATCGAAACCGAAACCGTGGGGTCGATTTCCAAATGAAGGCGGGTGCAGGCGAGGATGGCTTCGGTCGGCATGGCGTGGACAGCAGATGCTTCGTTGAAATCCGGGGAAATGCCAAGCGCAAACTATCTTCGCCTTGTTTCATGACGAATATCGCGGAAAATCGGAGGATCGCGGATCACTCCTTCACCCGCTCTACCTTGGCGTGAAGTTGCAGCAGTTTTTCATCGATGTGCTCGTAACCGCGGTCGATGTGATAGAGGCGCGAAATGGTGGTTGTGCCTTTGGCGGTGAGACCCGCGAGCACCAAAGCGGCGGAGGCGCGCAGGTCGGAGGCCATGACCGGGGCGGCGGAAAGTTGTTTCACGCCCTTGATGATCGCCGTGCCGTTGTCGACGTTGATGTCGGCCCCCATGCGTTTCATTTCCGCGCAATGCATGAAGCGCTGCGGGAAAATGGTGTCCTTCACTACGGAAATGCCCGGCGTGGTGGCGAATACGGCCGTCATCTGCGCTTGCATGTCGGTCGGATACCCCGGAAATGGAGCGGTGTTGATTTCCCCGCCGATCGGGTTTTCGCCGCGATGAATGGTCACGGTGTCGCCCGCGTCGTTGTACTCCACGCGATGTCCGCAATCCTCGAACATCTTGTTGATCGCCTCCATGTGCGGACGACATACGCGCCGCAACGTGACTCCGTCGCCGGCAATCACCGCCGCGGCCATGAACGTGCCAGCCTCGATCCGGTCGGGGATCACGGTGTGCTCGCAGGTGCCGAGCGAAGTGACGCCCTGAATGGTGATGCGACGTGTTCCGGCACCTTCGATTTTCGCACCGAGGCTGTTGAGGAAATTCGCCAGGTCCTCGACCTCCGGTTCGGCAGCCGCCGATTCGATCACCGTGGTGCCCTCGGCAAAAACGGCGGCCATCATCACATTGTCGGTGCCCAGAACCGTCGGACCATGGGTGCCGCGCAAATTGATTTCCGCGCCTTTCAATCCGCCTTTCGGAGCGGTGATGGTGATGTTGCCGCCATCGAATTCAGTGGTCGCGCCGAGTGCTTCGAGCCCGCGCAAGTGCAAATCCACCGGCCTGTCGCCGATGACACAACCGCCGGGAAGTGAAACCACCGCGCGTCCGCTGCGGGCGAGCAAAGGCCCCATCACGCAAATCGAAGCGCGCATGCGCCTCACCAGGTCGTAGGGCGCGGTGTCGATGATTTGTTTGTTGTCAATGCGGATCGTGCCCGACGAACGCTCGATCTCCCCGCCGAGCGCGCTGATGATCTGCACCATGTAATTGGTGTCGGAAACATCCGGCACGCGGCGGATGATGACTTCCTGTTCGGTGAGCAGCGATGCGGCCAGAATGGGCAGCGACGCGTTTTTCGATCCCGAGATGTTGATGGTGCCGTGAAGCGTGGCGCCGCCGTGTACGTTGAGTTTGTCCATGATGAAAAAAAATATCTGGGTTTGTCATGCCATCGCAGCGACGAGTGAGGAACCAGGCAGACTGGCAAAAGGGAATCGTGCAATGCCGGAAAGATCGCGATGACTGATGACATCCACGAAGCCTGCGGCGCGCAGCAGTTCCTCCGTTTGCGCCGATTGGTCGTGGCCGATTTCCATGGCAATCATACCACCGGGCGCGAGAAAATGTTTCGCCGAATCGCAAAATTTCCGAATCAGATCCATTCCGTCCTGCCCGCCGAACAACGCCATTGAAGGATCATGCAACACCTCCGGACTGAGCGAGGGACGATCCGCTTCCGGCACATACGGGAGATTGGCGACGATCAGATCGAAGGGCCCGCCGATGGCGGAAAAGAGGTCGCTTTCCACGAACAAAACGCGCTCCAACCCGAGCAGTGCGGCATTTTCCCGGGCCAGGGAAAGCGCTTGCGGCGACAAATCCGCCAGCGTCACCCGGCTCTCCGGCCACTCGGCGGCAAGTGTGAGACCGATGATTCCCGAACCACAACCCATGTCGAGAATCCGCGACGGTGGCGAGGGCAGCAACCGCAGCAGCAACTCGATCAGTTCTTCAGTTTCCGGTCGCGGGATCAATGCACGACTGTCGATTTTGAATTCGCGGCGGTGAAATCCCACCGTGCCGAGCAGATGTTGCAGCGGCACCCGCTCGCCGCGTTTTTTCAAATCCTCGCGCAGGAAGGCCAGCACGTTCTCCTCAAGTGCTTCGTCGAATCGCATGTAGAGCTGCGTTCGCGTGCATTGCAAACGATGCGCCACCAGCATCTGCATGTTGCGTCGGGCATCCTCGACCCCTCGTTTTTCCAGATAGCGGGTGCCGGCTTCGATGCATTCGAGGACAGTGGTCATGAACGCGGCAAAAATGCTTGCAATCCGCGCCGCTGGAAAGACCAAAAAGGGCCGCGGCGAAAGAATCTTCGCTTGTCATCTGCCGGAGGATGCCTAAATTCCCCGCGCGCATGAAAACTCCTTTTGGATTCCCCGCTGCATTTGCCTTGCTCACTCTGGTGCCGCTCAGTGCGGCGACGAAGGTTTTCGAAACCTTCGAGGGCGACGGTTTCGGATCATGGACGGAGGAAGGCACGGCCTTCGGCAAGGCACCGATTCCCGGCATGACAACCGGCCTGACCGGGGAGTTGAGCAATTACGCCGGCGAAGGGCTGGCCTGCTCGGCGCATGAGGGCGATGCCGCGCTGGGCTCGCTGACCTCGGCGGAATTTGTCATCGAGCAACCAATCATCGCTTTCCTCATCGCCGGCGGCAATAACCCCGGGAAAACCTGCGTGGAATTGCTCATCGATGACAAAGTCGCCCTCGAAGCAGTCGGCAAAAACTCGCTGAGTTGCGAAAAGGTCAATTGGGATGTCGCGAAATGGAAAGGGAAAAAAGCGCGCCTCCGCCTGCTCGACCAGGAAATCGGATCCTGGGGCATGATCGCCGCGGATCATTTCGTGTTCACCGACGATGCCAATCTAACATTCCCCGCCGCCAGCAAACCGGTCAAAGCCAAGGTCCCCGGTCTGGTGACGGGCACGGTCCTGCCCGGCGTGAAAATCCCGCAAGGTGTCGAAGCCAAGGTGATGGCCGATTACCAAACGCAGAAGGTCACTTCGCCGACCGCATTGTGCTTCGATGAAAAGGGAGCGATCTACCTGTCGGAAACCCACCGTTTCCGCTTCGGCATCGAGGACGACCGCAATCACTTGTATTGGTATCTCGACGACCTCGCGAGCAAGACCGTGGACGACCGCAGGAAACTCCATGAAAAATGGAATGGCACGGTGCCGATCAGCAAACTAACGGAAAAATCGGAAATCGTCCGCTTGCTGGTCGACAAGGACGGCGACGGTGTTTGTGAAACGATGAAGGTTTTCGCCGATGGTTTCAATGACCTGCTCGATGGCACGGCTGCGGGCGTTTTCGCACTCGAGGGCACCGTGTATCTCGCCAGCATTCCGAAAATCTGGGCACTGCGCGACACCAACGGCGACGGCGTGGCCGAGGAGAAAAAAGTCATTCAGGACGGATTCGGCGTGAGGATTTCGTTGAGCGGTCACGACTTGAATGGCTTTGCTCTGGGACCGGATGGAATGATCTACGGCACTGTCGGCGACCGCGCCATGAGTTTCACCACGAAGGAAGGCAAGGAATACAAGCTGCCGAACGAAGGCGCGGCATTCCGTTTTGAACCGGATGGTTCGAAGTTTGAACTGATCCACACCGGCCTGCGCAATCCGAAAGAGATCGCCTTCGATGCCTGGGGCAATGCGATCAGCGTCGATAACAATTCCGACCAGGGCGACAAGGCACGCGTGGTGTACATCGTGCCCGGCGGCGACAGCGGCTGGCAGATGGAAAACCAGGCGATGCACACGTTTTTCAAACAGATCGGACTCGACGGTCATCCCATCAACCGCTGGATGGCCGAACGCATGTGGGAACCACTCAATGAAGCGCAACCGGCCTACATCGTGCCGCCGATGGCGAATCTAACAAGTGGACCCTCCGGGCTGACCTATCATCCGGGCGCCGGCTTCATGGAGTCCGAAGTCGGACGCTTCCTCATCTGCGACTACCGCGGCGCTTCGGCGGGATCGGGTATTTTTTCCTTCGCCGTCGCACCGGACGGAGCCGGCATGAAACTTGTCGATTCGCGCGAATTCAACTGGGGTGTCGCCGCGACCGATGTGGAATATTCCTACGACGGCAAACTTGTCGTCGCCGATTTCAAGGGTGGCTGGGAATCGCATGAGGACGGACGCGTTTATTCACTGAGCGCCGGAGCCAACACCTACAAGGCGGAGGCGGCGAAACAAACGTCGCAATGGATGGCGGAAGGCTTCGCACAACGCAGCACCGCCGAGCTGGCGGGCATGCTCAAACATGCCGACGTGCGCGTGCGACTTCGCGCCCAGATCGAACTGACCCGCCGACCCGACGGCCTGCCGGCGCTGGAAAAAGCCATCGCGTCGGACAATGAGTTCGAACGCCTTCACGGCATCTGGGGCGTGGGAATCATCGCCCGCCGCGGTGTCATCGGCAAGTCCACGACCCCTGGTTTCGCCCCGGTTCCCGATGGCACCAAGATCGGCAAGGCGGTGGAGATCCTCACCGGATTGTTAGGCCATGCCGATGCCGAGATGCGCGCGCAAAGCCTGAAAATGCTCGCCGACGTGACCACGGTATCGCTGGCCAAACTGCCGCTCGCCAAGATGCTCAAGGATGACTCGCCGCGGGTCAGGTTCTTCGCCGCGATTGTGGTTGCGAAATCGAAAGCCGCGTTTCTCGCTCCGCAAATCCTCGAATTGCTGGAGGAAAACAACGACAAGGACCCGTTTCTGCGTCACGCCGGAGCCTATGCGCTGCAAAACATCCTGCCCGAACAACAGTTCAACGCCCTGCGCAGCGTGACCAATCCGTCGGTCAAACTGGCCATCGTTGTCGCCCTGCGGCGAATGAAAAGCCCGCTGCTCGAGGGGTATGTCGACGATGAAAACCCGCGTGTCGCCGACGAGGCCATCCGCGCGATCCACGACCAGTTCATCGAATCGTGCCGGCCTGCCGTGGCGCAACTGCTTGACAAGCGCGACGGCGTGAAGCGCTCGGAAATGATGTGGCGTCGCATCATCCACAGCGCCTTCCGCTGCGGCGGTGAGGCCAACGCCGCCCGACTTCTCGCCACTGCAGCCGATCCGCAAGTCCCGCAACCCGTGCGCGAGGAAGCACTGCGACTGATGGCCACATGGGCGAAACCATTTCCCGTCGATCAATCGATCGGCTACTGGGCTCCCCTGCCCGACCGCGATCCGGCGGCCTTGCAAAAAGTCCTCTCGAAAGGACTTCCGCCGCTGATCAAAGCAGGCGGTCCGATCATGACCAAGGCGCTCGGTTTGATGGAGACATACCAGATCAAACTCGAAGGCATGAGCCCTGCGGACCTGCAGGTGATGGTCGACAGCACCGCGCTGCCCTCCGCCGCCCGTGCCAAAGCCCTGCAGATTTTCATCGAAGGAAAACCAGCGAATGCCGATGCCGCACTGTCCCGCTGGGCTCAGGATGCCGACCCTCTGGTGGCCAGCGCTTCTCTAACGGAAATCACCCGGCGCAACCCCGCGTTGGCGCTCGATGCCATCACGGCCAACCTCGCCAAAGGAGATCTGTCGCTGTCGCAAAGCGCCTGGACTTTGCTCGCCAAGGTTCCCGGCGACAAGGCCGCCGCGGTGATCGTCGAGGGCATGCAGCAACTGACCACCGCGAAAGGCAATCTTCCCTTTGCCATCGAACTGCTCGAAACCGCGAAGGCGCGCAAGGAAAAGTCGGTGGTGCAGGCGGTCGCCGCATGGGAGAAATCATTGCCCACCGATGACCCGCTGGCCTCATGGACGGTGGCGTTGCAGGGCGGCGATGCGCAACGCGGTGAAAAAATCTATCTCTCACATCCCGCCGAGTGCATGCGCTGTCATCGCGCCGGCGAGGGCCACGAAGCCGGAGGCGAGGCGGGACCGAACCTGGCGGGCGTCGCCACTCGCGGCGACCTCAAGTATCTGCTGGAGTCGATGATGGTTCCGAGCGCGAAGGTCGCACCGGGATTCGGCATTGTCTCGGCAACACTGCGCAACAACACCGTCGTGGCCGGCATCATGCTGGAAGAAGGCAAGGAGACGATCGACATCGATGTCGGCGACAAGATTTCCCGGGTGAAACGCAGCGACATCAAGGAGATGACCGCGCCGGTATCGGCGATGCCACCGATGACCGCGCTGCTGAAACCCCGCGAGGCCCGCGATCTGCTGGCCTGGCTGAGCACGTTGAAAAAACCGGCTCCAGTCAAGAAATCGGACAAAAAGGTGGTGCCTGTGCTGATCAGTCGGATGCAACCGCACGCTCTGGATTCTCTGTTGGATGAAAGTTCGACCAAAACATTTTTCATCGCCACAGCCGAACCAAAGGACGCGTCAAGCTCTGAAGGAAAAACGGTCGTCACACCCGTGTTGGAAGCCAAGACAGCGGAGGTCGCTGCGGTCAGTGAGGAAACCATGAAAGCAGGCAAGGCCCAGTTCGCGCTGTGCCAGGCATGCCACGGCCCCGACGCTGGAGGTGTCGCCAATGTCGCACCGCCCCTCGCGGGATCGGAATGGGTCAACGGCCCGCCGGAAAATCTGATCCGCATCCAGTTGCGCGGACTGCAAGGGCCGATCAAGGTCAAGGGCATCGAATACAGCCTAATGATGCCGCCGCAAGCCTATCAAAGCGATGAACAGATCGCCAGCGTGCTCAGCTATGTGCGCAACAGTTTCGGCAACAAGGCCCCTGCAATTAGTGTCGATCAAGTGAAAGCCCTGCGCGGCGAGGTCGGCAAACCGATGCTCACGGCCAGCGAGTTGATTCCGCCACCACCGGTGGCAGCCAAGCCCGATGCAGGATCGGCACCTGCCAAGGCCGCAAATGTTTCGAAACCAGCGTCGCAAAAAAACAGCCTGAGCACGAACCTCGGCCTGCCACTCTGGGCGCTCGCCCTGCTTGTGGGCTGGGTCGGTTTCTGCGTCATCGCAGGACTGGTGAAACACGACTGATTTGAACCCCCTCTTCCCATTTCCATTATGAGTGACTTTGCCCCCATCGAAGAAAAAATGCTCGCGGCCCGGGTCTCGCGGTCGGCCATCGAAGCATTCCGCCGCAATTTCCATGCGCTGGTGCGCAAGGAGTCGGGCCTGATCGCCGAAGAAGCCATCGTCCCGGCAGAGGGCCTGGCCGATTGGGGGACGATCTCCCGCTCGGCACCTCAGCCCGATCCTTCCTTGTTAGGCGAGGTGGTGGTGATCAAGCTCAACGGCGGACTGGGCACCAGCATGGGTTTGCAGGCGGCGAAAAGTCTTCTCGCTGTGCGCGACGGGGCGAATTTCCTCGACATCATGGTGCGGCAAATCCTCCACCTGCGCCAAGCCAGTGGGAAAAATGTGCGGCTGTTGTTGATGAACAGCTTCAACACCAGCGAGGACACGCTGTCGCATCTGCAACGCTATCAGAATGAAGGCATGCACGTTCGCAGCGAGGTCGAGCTGATGCAAAACCAGGCGCCCAAGCTCGATGCCGCCACACTCGCCCCGGTGAGCTGGCCACAGGACCCGGAGTTGGAATGGTGCCCTCCCGGTCACGGCGATCTCTATCCCGCACTGATCGGCAGCGGCTGGCTGCAACGCCTGCTCGACGCGGGCGTCAAGTATGCCTTTGTTTCCAATGCCGACAACCTCGGCGCGGTGATGGAACCCTCGCTGTTGCAATACTTCGCCTCCAGCGGCGCGCCGTTTTTGATGGAAGTCACCCGTCGCACGGCCGCCGACCGCAAGGGCGGACACCTCGCGACCCGCAAGTCCGATGGCCAATTGCTGCTGCGCGAAGTCGCCCAGTGCCCGGCGGAGGATTTGCAAGAGTTCCAGAACATCGAAAAACACCGCTACTTCAACACCAACAACCTCTGGCTGCGCCTCGATGCCCTGCGCGATTTGTTAGAAAAATGCAACGGCGTGCTGCCGCTGCCGATGATCGTCAACCGCAAGACCGTCGACCCGCGCGACAAGAATTCCACGCCGGTCATTCAACTGGAGGTTGCGATGGGTGCCGCGATCGAATGTTTTCCCGGCGCGGCGGCCATCGATGTGCCGCGCAGTCGTTTCGCCCCGGTGAAAACCACCGCCGACCTGTTCAGCCTGCGTTCCGATGCCTACCAGATCGACGACAACGGCTGCGTCGTGCTCCGCCCCGAACGCCAGGGAGTACCGCCGAATGTCGAACTCGACGATTCCTACAAGCTCGTCGATGCCATCGAAACCATCGGCATGCCCTCGTTGCTCCGCTGCCGCAGCCTGCGCATACAGGGTCCGATGCAATTCGAAGATGGTGTCATTTTCGAAGGCGACGTCACCCTCATCAACCCCACCAACACCCCCGTCCCGATCGAACCCGGCCGCTACTGCGACACCGACATGCGCTTTTGAATTTGCCCCGATTGCCAGGAATTTTCTTTCGGATTTGATGTGCATGGGGAAAAGTGAAAAGTGCCGAGTGAGAAGTGATCAGGGAAGAACATGAGAGAGAAAGACACTTTTCGTGCACTTCGGATCATGAAATGCGAATGACTCCACGAAAATCCGCGTGGAACATTTCAGGTTGTTTCCTCCCCGGATTTCCAGTATTGATATTCTCATGAGCGCATTTATTGAAATCAAGAACCTTCCCCTCCACGAAAAACTGCGGATGATGGAGGCCTTGTGGGACGGCATCGCTCCGCTCGAATCAGAACTGGAAGTTCCCCAGTGGCACATGGATCTTCTCGACGAGCGCGAACAACGCATCCAGGACGGCAAGGCCGAATTCATCGACTGGGAAACCGCCAAACAGCAGATCAAAGACGCGATCTCATGAAGCTCGAAATCCTCGATCTCGCCCAAGGCGATTTGATCGAAGGCTACCACTTCTACGAAACCGTGGAAGCCGGCCTCGGCATCTACTTCCTCGATTCCCTCTACTCGGACATCGATTCCCTCCGGATCTACGGAGGCATCCATCGCAAGGCCTACAAGAACATCCATCGCGCCCTGTCCAAGCGCTTTCCCTTCGCCATCTACTACACCGTGGAATGGGAAACTGTCCGTGTGCGATCCATCGTGGATTGTCGGAGAAATCCCTCTTGGATCCGCCAGCACCTCAGGAATGCCTGAGGTCCGCTGGCGGGGATGATTCGACCCGCCGCAGTCGTATCGGCATGTCGGGAGCGAGGAGTTGGGGAAGCTGATAAACTTGCTTTGTAGCGGCACTCTGTGAGGGAAGATGAGAAGTGAATCAGTGAGCAGTGATGACCCTATTCATCAGATCTCGCCAGCCGCAGCGAGACAAGCAGCGACTAGATTTTGACCTAAAAAATATCCGCCCTGGATCATCGCTTCGAGACCGGGCCTAACCGCCTCGATCAAACCTCGATTCTTTGCCTCCAACAGCAAGCCTGCCGTTCCCTTCACCTGAAGCCCATAGACACGTGCTGCGATGCGCCTGGCCTTCTTCTCATCCAAAAGGACCGACTTCATTCAAACTCTCCAGCAAGCACTTCATCCGATAGTTCTGCGACTGGCACTCCCTGTTTGCCTGCCTCAAATAGAAAGCCCACTCGCGAAAGCCCGCACATTTCCGCCGCTTGCCCAGAGCTAAGTTCGCCCAGTTCGAAAAACTTCATCGCCAGCAAGAACCGACTCCGCATTTGCAACGCGGCAAGATCCTTCGAGTGAAGAAGCAGTGAATCAGGAACCGGAATTTCAACTGTCGCCGACATGCCAAGACGCTAGCACGAATGATCCAGGGAAACAAGCTCGCAAAAACCACATCTTCATGAAGGGTGGTAGTCTCGCCCACACGCGGATGAAACGCGAAAGTTCTGCGGCAAGCATCTCGTCGTTATCGATTTTTGAATCGCATTGCGGAAAGGAATTCCCACACTCCCCGCCGCAGTCGCATCGAAATGTCGGGTGCGAGGAGTTGGGGGAGCTGATGGATTGCTACTACTCTTCTGACCTATGGAAAAGGGCTTCCCACCTTGGAAAAAACGCTGGAAATAACCTGCGGTTTCACCTAAACTTCCAGCATGGCTGACACAATTCAATCTTACCAACGCTTGGAAGACGAAGTTCTCCATCTCCCGCGCATGGTCCGGTCCCAACTCGCCAGTCGCTTGCTCGAAAGTCTGGAGGAGGACGAACGTGAATTGAGTCCCGAGTGGCGGGAAGAGTTGCAACGGCGGGTCGCGAGCATCGAAGCAGGCGAGACAAAACTCATCCCAGCCGAAGACCTCTGGAAAGAAATCGGCCAACGTTTCGGCTCAACTTTCTAAGCCATGCAAGTGAGGTATGTCGATGCAGCCCGCGAAGAAGGGTTCGCAGCAGCAGCGTGGTATGGTGATCAACAAGGCGACCTCCAAACCCGCTTTCTGGAAAAATGGAAAGATGCCGAAAATCGCATCGTCGCCAGTCCGGAAATTCATCGTTGTTTCGAAGGAGGCATCCGCAAAAGTCGTTTTGAAGTCTTTCCCTACGCCCTGATATTCCGCATCCGGGGTGACGAACTGCAAGTCCTCGCTGTCATGCACATGAGCCGCCGGCCCGGTTACTGGAAAACGCGGGAGGAGAACTTGAAATAGCCACCACAACCTACGGAATCCACATCGGCCGCACTTGGCAGTTCGAATCCGCCACCGAACTCAAAGCCCTCCGCCGCGCAAAAGGCGGGTTCCACCCGCCGCAGTCGTATTGAAATGCCGGGAGCGAGGAGTTGGGGGAGCTGATGGATTTATGCTGTGGCGGTAATGTTGGGGCGATTTTAGTGAATCGGAGAGACCGACCCCATTCAGATTTTAAAAATGTTACTGACCCCGGAGATGACCCCGGAGAAAGGAAGGTTATTGGCCGCGGGCCTCGGATTTTATGGCTGATTGCACGAGTGATCCGTTGACGTAACGAATCGACACCTCGTTGTAATTGTCATCGATCTCCCACCAACTCAGGATCAACACGCCGTTGGAATCACTGACTTTCGGGTTGCTCATGTCGTTGCCATTGAGCGAACGCACCACGGTTGACGCATGGGCGACCTTGACGACAAACTGCGAAGATCCGCCGATGTCTTTGTTACTTTTCGGGCCGACGACCGACACGGGCTTGAGCAAGCTGTCCGAGCCGATCGCCAGGGAATTTTCATAACGAAACCCGACGGATCCGGCAGTGTTTGCCGTTGACGAGGGAGCCGTGCAGGAAACAAAAAAACATGCAACGGCGACAAGAAGCAGGAATGTGGTTTTCATCGGACAAAAGAATTGTTAGATAGGAAGCAACGCTTGGCGAGCACAAGCAATGCTCCGCGCCGCGGGGTTTTGCAGCTTGACCGTAGCATACCCTGAACGTAGCTTGTTTCCGTAACCAAATAACTTCATGCTTTCGCCATCGCTCAAAGAATCGCTCAAGCGCACGATCTCCCGCTGCCCGGTCTGCCATGGGGATGCGCCCGCCGAGGTGTGGAAAAGCACCGGCTCACCGGCGAAGGTGTATTTGACGCGTCATTGCGCCGAACACGGCGAGTCGACGGCATGCATCTCCAGCGATGCACGGTTCTACTGGCTGGCACAGGGCAAACCGGAAAACTCCTGCGCGGCGGGTTGCGCTTGCGCGGCCGACAACAGCGGTCTCGACGGCACACTGGGCCGGAATGCCGACCCCGCGGATACCAGCGTGGAAATATTGTCCACCTGCCTGGCGCTGATTGAAATCGTCGACTCCTGCAATCTGGCCTGCCCGACCTGCTTTGCCGATTCGCCCGTGGGTGCCGCCGGGGATCGGTTGAAATATCACGACTTCGACTCCCTGGTGGCGCGGATCAGAGGAGTGCTGGACCGCAAGGGTCACATCGAAATCCTCCAACTCTCCGGCGGCGAGCCGACCTTGCATCCCGAGTTTTTCCGTTTGCTCGACTGGATTCATAAGGAGCCGCGCATCGACTACTGTCTCGTCAACACCAACGCGGTGCGCATTGCGAAGGAGGATGATTTCCTAACAAAAATCGGCGCATGCGGCCGACGGGGAAACTTCCAGCTCTACCTGCAATACGACGGCCCGCAGCAGGCCGGGCAGATCGACCTGCGAGGTGTCGATCTGCGGTCGATGAAAACAGCGGCGATGGATCGCTGTGACAAGGAAAACATCCCCTTCACATTGGCCATGACGGTGACCGCCGAAAACCTGCCCCACCTCTGGGACACGGTGGAGGTCGGACTGAAGTATCAAGCCTGTCGCGGCATTTCCTTCCAGCCGATGTTCCGCTCCGGTCGCAACAAAAAGGCCGATGAAACATCGCTCAACACCGCCGATGTCATTCTTGGAGTCGTCGGACAATCGGCATCCCGACTGCGCTTCGAAGACTTCACCCCCCTGCCCTGCGGCGACCCGAACTGTGCGACCATCGGTTACCTGCTGCGGACGCCGATCGGAGTGCGCAGCATTTCGGAGTTCATCAACTTCGCCAGCGTGCAGGGATTTCTGCGCGACAAGGTTCGTTATGAACTGGCCGACCTCATCCAATGCGGTTGCGAGAACACTGAACTGGGCGAAATCCTCCATCGCTATGAAATGAAGGAAAAAGACGCCTTCCGCCTGTTCATCAAACCGTTCATGGATTCGTGGACCTGGGATCAGGACCGCATCGACCGTTGTTGCACGCACGTCATCCGCCCTGATGGCAAACTCGATTCCTTCTGCCGCTATTACTCATCCCGAACCATCTAACAAAATGCTCGAACAACCACCCGAACGTGACATCAGCGAAGTCGAGGCCGAAGTAGCGGCACAGTATCCTCAAAAGCAGAAGGTCAATGGATTTTTTCGTTTTGTGGTGTATGCAACGCCAACATTTGCTGCTCCGATCAGCTTTTTTTTGTTTGCCTGGGTGTTGGCTGCATCCAGCGGAACACCTAGCGTCACTATGGAGACGCTAATAGCCTCCGGTGGAATTCTTTTGATGCTTGCCGTCATCTACGGCATCGGTCTGTTTGATGCCCTGCTTTCTCCACTGATCCACGCGATTAACGCACAGGAGCGCCGTCGATTTATGCTGATGCACGCACTGAAATTTACGGGTTGTCAACTTGTCATCATTCCCTGTGGGTTGGCTGTCCTTGTGGGAATCGCAGCCGCCATCTGTTCGGGATTTTACTAACGAAAAACCCAGCAATCGCGAGTATTCCAACATCATGCCCGCCCTGATCGGATCACCTTGGTATCTAACACTTTCCCTGCTGGGCATTGTGGTCACCCTGATTATCTGGTGGCGTTGCGGCAAACCGCCGCAGGGAATCCTGCTGATCTATCTCGCCGGCATCGGTGGCGGATACCTCGGTGCGAAGATCGCCTATCTGTTTTCCGAAGGCTGGCTTCATGCCGACGATCCCCGGCGCTGGATGTATTGGATTTCCGGCAAGTCGATCATGGGAGCCCTGCCCGGCGGCTGGATCGGCGTGGAGCTTGCGAAAAAATTGCTGCATTTCCGCCAAACAACCGGTGATCGATTCGCCATCAGCCTGCCGATACCCCTGATCCTCGGGCGGATTGGCTGTCTCGATGCCGGATGTTGCAAAGGCATTGTCACCCGCCACGGCCTCTGGCCTGCTGTCCCGGTGGAGATGGTTTTTCTCGTCATCGCGATGCTGTCACTGCTGGTCCTGCGTGCGAAGAAAAAAATGCCCGGGCAGCACTTTCATCTGTTCTTGATCGCCTACGGCACATTCCGTTTTGGTCACGAATTTCTGCGCGACACGCCGAAGCCATTTCTCGGTGTTTCCGGTTATCAAATCATCGCCTTGCTGACTGCGGCAGCGGCACTGGTTGCTTTCAATCGAAGAACCCAACGAGAGCGGGAATAGCAGACAATTTCAGTTCGCAGTGACGTTATCATGGTTAGCGTATGAAAAACAAATTCCAAGTCCCAAGCGTTGTTGCCGCCCTATTGGTCGGCGTGAGTTCACCAGTATTTTCACAGGAAGACAAAGCCCGGCAACCCGCACCTCCGGAAGCCCACAATGGCGCCGGCGTGAGTCCCGACGCTGCCAACAAGGTGGAAAGACCGATGCAGCGCGCATTCCGCGAGGCAGAAAGCCGGATGGAGGAAATGCGTCGTCGAGCCATGGCTGAGAAAAACACCACGGCTACCGAAGTCAAACCATGGCGGATCGGCGTTGCCGTGGAACCGGTCGATGCCACCTTGCGCGCCCATCTGGGACTTCCCGAAAATGCCGGAGTCACAGTCACCGCAATCATGGAAAAAGGTCCGGCCGCGAACGCGGGACTCGCCAAGAACGACATCATCGTCAGTGCCAATGGTCGTAACGTGGCGAACCTCGAGCAACTGCGCGGCATCGTCGCCGCGACGTCAAAGGATGCCCATGGGCTGCGGCTCCAGGTCATCCATCAAGGCAAGCGTGGTGACCTTTTCATCAAACATGAAATGCCCAAGCCTGATTCCGCCACAGGACAAGCGGGACCGCGCCCGATGCCAATGGCCGATCCGCAGATGAATCCGATGGCGCAACAAAACATGCAAATGGAACGCCGCCTGATGAAACTGCAGGGGGAAGTCGAATCGTTGCGCAAACAGGTCTATGAACTCAAGTCCGCGATGAAGCAAGAGAGCAAGCGCGACGGCAAAACTGCCGAGTGATTTCGGGGCCAACCGGAACAAGACCCTGCTGGATTTTCCGGCGGGGTTTTTTGTTTCCGCAACGGGAAACTTTGTTGTTGTCCGCTTCACGCGCATTTGCCTTAATGCCCACGTTATGAAAGCATCAACCCAGAAACGCGGCATCATTGCATTGCTGCTCGGCCTGTCAACTGCCGTCCACGCGCAATCGCCGGAACCGAAGTTCCATGCACAGGATCTCGATACAAAAATCCAGATCGGTTACGGGCTCGCGATCGCCGATGTGGACGGCGATGGCAAACGGGACATCCTGCTCGCCGACAAAAAACAATTTGTCTGGTATCGCAATCCCGGCAAACGCGATGCCGCATGGGACAAGTTCGTGTTGGCGGAGAATCTCACGACGAACGACAATGTCTGCATCGCCGCACGGGACATCGACGGCGACGGCAAGTGCGAAATCGCGGTTGGTGCCGAGTGGAATCCCGGTGACACCGTGAACAGCGGCGCGGTGTTTTATCTGATCGCACCTTCCGACCGCACGCAGAAGTGGGACGCGGTGAAATTTCCAAGTGTCGAGCCAACTACCCATCGCATGAAATGGGTGAAACGCGGCGACGGGCGCTTTGATCTTGTCGTCGTGCCCCTGCACGGCCGCGGCAATCAGAACGGCGCGGGCGCGGCGGTCGTGGTGCTCGCCTACCAGCGGCCGACCAATCCCCGCGAGACATGGAAATCGGAAGTCGTCTGCAACACGATGCACGCAACGCACAACTTCGATGCCTTCGAACTGCCCGACGACAAGGGCCACGAGCATCTGGTCATCGGCGGCAAGGAAGGCCTCAGCTACGTGGTTCAAAAAGACGGCATGTGGAATTGCCGGCTTCAGGCGGATCACGCGCAGTATGCGCCGCCACTGGCGGGCGCCGGCGAAGTGCGCATCGGCTGGATTACCAAGGATGGCAAAGCAACGCCCTTTGGAGTCGCGGTCGAACCAATGCATGGCAACATGCTTGCCATTTACCAGCAGGACAACGCGAATCGCGAAAGCAAAACCCCGCCGCGCACGATGCTCGATGACACCCTCGCCGAAGGCCACGCGCTCGCCTGCGGCGACCTGATGGCGCTGGGCCGCGACCAGGTGATCGTCGGCTGGCGCAGCCCGAACAAGGAATCCAAGGTCGGCATCAAAATGTTCGTGTCCGACGAGAAGGGCGAAAAATGGACAGGACACCTGATCGACGACAACACCATGTCTTGCGAGGATCTGGTGATTGCCGATCTCGACGGCGACAAGAAACCCGAGATCATCGCATCCGGCCGCGCGACGAAGAACGTCAGGATTTACTGGAATCAACACTAACAAAACTTCCTGCGTCGAACGAAACCGTGGAAATAATTCCGATTGACACGGCACCGGGCGGCAGGTTTATCATTCGCGTCATGCGCTCCCTGACTCTGATTTTTGCCGGCCTTGCCATTCTCTCCCGCGGTGCTCTGGCGGCGGAAACCGCGCCCGTTCGCATCCTGGTCTGGGACGAACGCCAGCCAGCCCAGAAAAATGCTTACGACGGCGGCTTCCTCGGCGATGCCATCGCTGAGTGGCTGGCCAAGCAACCGGGTGTCACTGTGAAATCGGCGGCGCTGGATTCGCCGGATCAGGGCCTCGATGCCGCGACGCTCGATGCCACGGATGTACTGATCTGGTGGGGGCACATGCGCCAACACGATGTCTCAGCCGCCCACGTCGAGGATGTCGTCAAGCGGGTGACCGAGGGCAAACTCGGCTTTGTGCCACTGCATTCGGCACACTGGTGTCAGCCCTTTGTCCGGTTGATGCAGGAACGGGCCAAAGCGGATGCGCTCGCCAAAGTGCCCGAAGCGGAACGCGCCACGGCAAAATGGGAGTTCCTCAACCAATCGCCGATCGGAACGATCCGGAAGACAGAGGACGGTCTAACACCTTCACTGGCCCATGAGGACGGAATTTGGAAACTGACACTTCCCCAGTGTGTTTTCCCCGCCTACCGCGCCGACGGTGCGCCGAGCCACATGACAACCCTGTTGCCCAAGCATCCCATTGCCGCCGGACTTCCGGAAAAATGGGACGTGCCGCAAACGGAGATGTACAACGAACCATTCCACGTGCCGCAGCCCGATGCCGTGGTCTTCGAGGAACACTGGGACAAGGGCGAATATTTCCGCAGCGGTTGCGCGTGGAATGTGGGCAAAGGCCGGGTGTTCTACTTCCGACCTGGCCACGAAACCTATCCAGTCTTCCGCCAGGAAAACTGCCTGCGGGTGGTGCTCAACGCCGCACGCTGGGCGGCTGCGGAGAATGCTCCCCAGGGGAAGTAGAGCAAACAGCGGTCGATTTGCCGTGAATGCCGATCAAACCACTTGATCGAGTTTCAAGCCGACGTTGAAAAATCCGCGCGGTCCGGTGGCATCCACGTAGGCCGTGAAATCTCCGCTTGCGGTTTGGAACAATGAGGTTTGGTTGGCCATCCCTCCAGGCGTCGTGGAAAAAGGAATCAGGGTTGCCGGCGCGGTGGGTTCGGGCTGATAATAAATCTCATACGTCGAGTAGGAGGTGACGGGGAATACCAGCTTGAAGCGGATTTTCCCGCCCGGTCCCTTTTGTTGCACGCTGATGGAATTGATGTGGAGATTGACACCCGGGATCGTGATGCATGCGGTGTCGGTCAACGCGTCATAGTTGAATTCATACTGAGGAAGGTCCCTTTGCGCTGGCTCGGTTGACTGGCCACTGGAGTCGCGGAAAACCCTGCCCTCGATGTCGTAACGGGAGCCATGGCAGGGGCAGCGCATGTAGGTCGCATAAATCGGCTGCGGCGGCATGCTGTTGTCCTCGCCGATGAGATGTTCCTTGTATCTGCCGACACCGCAACCAAAGTGGGTGCATTTGGAATCGAGCGCAACGAAGCGGTTGGCCTCCACTCGGGTCAAGGTGAACGGTTTGAAGGAACCATTGAATTCATATTGCACCGAGCCCCCCACGGAAGCCAGTGCGGGCACAACTTGTCCGGAATCATTCGTCATCATGATGTCGCCCACTTTCAAACGGATCACGGCGGGACCTGGACCGGTTGACGTGACATCGGCGCACACGCTTTCGATCCACCGCGGACCGGAGAGCGTGGCGACCGTGCCGAGCAGGAATTGTTTCACCCAGAGACGGCGGGACTGCGTGGAAGCCTCATCGCAGAGTGGCATGAGGGAAGTGGGGTCGGGAGGTTGCATGATGTTCGGAGGATTGCAATTGCAGATGATCAAGGGACATTCCCAACGCGCGTGGGAATTGCTTTCATGATATCAAAACCCCGGCGCTCGGGAAAAAAATTTACGTGACAACAACGGCACAGAAAAATTGTCCCGCAGTGACCGCCGGAAAGTTACTTTGCGTCGTCCTGCTGCAGCACTGGCAACCATCGTCGCACTCCTGCGGAAATGTTTGCCCGTTGTTGGTCAGAGGACATCAATCCTGAAAACAAACATCCTCAACACACAATCATGAAATACAAACACTTCCAGAAATGGGGCATGCTCGTAGCGGTCACCGCTGCCAACACCGCCCACGGTCAATTCCAGGGTCCCAGCACCGGCTCGACTCCCTACCTCCTGCCGACACTCCCCGGCTACGAGACCACCTCGGTCCTCACCGTGGACAACACCGGAGCCACCCCCGATGACAGCGTTCCGAAATTCGGCGGCGGCTCCTACGGCATGTCCGGAATTCCGGACGGCGCGGGTGCCTTTGACAATGGTGACGGAACATTCACCCTGTTGGTGAATCACGAACTCGGCAGCACCGTTGGTGTGGTGCGCGATCATGGTTCCAAGGGCGCTTTTGTCTCCAAGTGGATCATCGACAAGAACACTCTCGCAGTCAACTTCGGTGGTGACTTGATGAAGCAGGTTTACGGTTGGAACAACGCAACCCAGCAGTCGGACGCGGGAACAAGCACCGTTGCCTTTCACCGTTTCTGCTCGGCCGACCTTCCTGAAATTAGCGCATTTTACAACCAAGCGACCGGACTCGGCACGCAGCAGCGCATCTTCATGCACGGTGAAGAAGGCGGTGGGGGCTGGCTGAATGGCACCGTCGTCACCGGCCCGGCTGCCGGCAAGAGCTACCTCCTCGGCAAGTTCAACCTCACCACCAACAATTCCGGCCTCACCGGTATCGGCGGTTGGGAAAACGCGCTGGCAAGTCCGTTCCCGCAAGATAAAACCATCGTCATCGGTCCGAACGACGGCGGCTCGGGCATCATGCAGAATTCGGTCGCCGTCTATGTCGGAACCAAGACCAATACCGGCAGCGAAGTTGAAAAAGCAGGCCTGACCAACGGCACGCTCAAATTCATCAAAGTCACCGGAAATCCAAACGAGATCGTCACTGCTGCCACGCGTGCGACCAACATCACCAACGGGACCACCTTCACTCTGAGCGGCACGGCCTCCACCGTTTTCTCGCGTCCCGAGGACGGCTCCTGGAATCCTCTCAAACCGAACGAGTTTTACTTCGTCACCACGGATCAACGGGATGACGTGGCTGATGGCTTGGGAGCGCAAGTCGGCCAGACCCGTCTATGGCGTCTGACCTTCACGGACATCACCAATCCCGATCTGGGAGGAAAAATCGATATCCTTCTCGATGGTCACACCGTCGGGTCCGAGAAGACCAACATGTTCGACAATATGTGCGTCAACAAGACAACCGGCCACATCATCCTTCAGGAAGACGTGGGCGGCGCAGCCCACAACGGCAAAGTATGGGACTACGATCCAGCAACCTTCACAGGTGTCACCAACTCCGGTATCCTGAAGAAGGTGCTGAAACATGATGTCGCCCGCTTCGGCGACCAAGTCAATCCCACGACCACTGCTGCCACGTCTCCCTACAACAATGACGAGGAAGCCTCCGGCATCATCGACATCACGTCGATCATGGCTGGAAGCACCAAGCACAAGGGCAATCCTCGTGAAGCATGGTACTTCTCGGTCGATCAAGCGCACTACACCACCGGCGTTACAGCAGCTCAGGTGGAGGGCGGCCAGCTCTTCACGTTGCACGAGATCGCTCCGGAGAACAATGTAATCGTCACCCGTGGCGGTTTCGTTCGCGACCGCCGCAGCGGCAAGATCATGCAGCAGATCACCCTCAAGAACAACAATCCCGGCCCGCTCGCAGGACCGTTCCACGTGGTGCTTGACGCGCTCAGCCCGACCGCCAACCTCGACAACTCGATCGGCAGCACGCTCAACTACGGCCCGACCGGCAGTCCCTACATCACCATCGTCATTCCAGGTCCCGGCACCCTTGCTCCGGGAGCAAGTGTGAGCGGTGTGTTGCAGTTCAGCAACCCGGGCAACCAGGCCATCAACTACAGCACCCGCACATTGAACAGCATCCCAACCCCGTAACACCAACCTGATCGAGATGCCGCGCCGCGGGGTCGTTCCCGCGCGCGGCGTCCCGATCAAACCGATCTCCTAGACTACAACAGCAATTAAATTATGAAAAACAACACCATCATCAATCGCACCATCGCATGCGCCGCAGGCCTTGTTCTGTCGGCCGCTACCACCCAAGCCGCGCTCTATCACGTGAGCATCGACACCGCAGCCCTGCTGCTCCCTCCGGCGAGCAGCGGCGCTCCGTTCTCACTGGACTTCCAGTTCAACGACGGCGGCACGCTCGGCAACAACACGGCCGTGATCAACAACTTCAACTTCGGCGGCGGTCAGGCCACCGGCACTCCCGTTACCTTCGGCGGCGTGACGGGCGACCTCTCCTCGTCCTTCACCTTTGACGACAGCGCGTTTTTTTCGGAGCTTTACCTAACCTTCACCCCCGGAGCGACACTCAGCTTCGATGTGAACATTTCGGAAAATTCCGACGGACCAACTCCCGACTCCTTCGTGGTGTCGATCCTTGATGACGCGTTGATCAACATTCCGACCAGCGGACTCGGCAACTCCTTGTTCCAAGTGGGCAACGACAACCCCGGTGTGGTAACTCTGGGCACCGGCACCGGAGCTTACTCCGGCGTGGTCGCCGTCCCCGAGCCAAGCGCCAGCCTCCTTGGCGTGTTCGCCTGCGGTCTCGGACTGCTGCGCCGTCGCCGCGCTGCGTAATCGGCAACAACATTACCTCGCTTCAAACCGACCCTGGAAACGGGGTCGGTTTTTTTGTGGGCGACATAGCGGCAATCGGCGCCATCTTCTCTGCCTGTTCGCCGTTTGACGGATCACATCGGTGCTTGCAGGAATTCTAGCAAATGGATTTAATTCACCCATGACCGAAACGGTGTCGCCCGCCATCGAAGCTTTCATCACCCGCTGGGAAAACTCCGGTGCGGCCGAGCGC
>Ga0209400_1000426_pt1 | contig 36543 bp, 36 predicted proteins | sample M_130807_EF_Meta_FD_187313 | JGI IMG/M metagenome (GOLD analysis project Ga0209400, IMG submission 187313) | Freshwater microbial communities from Lake Montjoie, Canada to study carbon cycling - M_130807_EF_MetaG (SPAdes) (version 2) | ecosystem: Environmental > Aquatic > Freshwater > Lake... | reverse complement strand
GTAGGTCCCGTTTCCCCAGTAGGCCCAGTAGGCCCAGTAAATCCGGTAGGTCCCGTTTCACCAGTAGGCCCAGTAGGCCCAGTAGGTCCACTAGGTCCTGTCGGCATTAGATTACAACATTGATCAGTATTTATACAACCATTGAAACCATCAATATTAACAGGAAAACACTCTGAATTATAAAGTTTATTATAATTCACTTTAAAATTGTTAGAACACCAATTATTCATATTTAGTTTAGAGTGTAAATAAGGAGCATTACTACTATTAGTTATATACACACCTTCAGGATATAATATTTTTGAACCAGGAGTATTACAATTATCATAATAAAAAGATTTAGTACAGCAGCTTAAATCATTATCATTTTTAAAGCAAGAATTACCATTTACAAAAGTAACATTTGAATTTTTTAAATTACGCGTATCTTGTATGGAATAATTATTAAAATTATTATAATAAGTTTTTGTGTAATTAATTAAATCGGTATGATTAGCAAATTTATTTAAACATAAATTATTAGATTTATTTTTAATATTTTTCAATGTTTCTTTAGTATTTTTATTTTTAATGTAGTCACTATAATTTATCTCAGATGAATTTGAAAAAACCCTTTGTTTAGATGACATATGTAATAATAATATAAATATAAGATATTATTATTAATATTTACCATTTAGAAGAGGTATCCTTTTCATCTGATTTCTCATTTATTATTTTAGATATCGCAGATAACATGTTAGTATTAACAGAATTGTAATTAGAATTAACAGAATATTCATCTCTTCTAGAATCTAAATCAGAAAATACAGATATATTATCTAAATCAATATTGCTTCTATCATAAACTTTGTTATCATTACTGTATGGATTACAATCACAACAAAAAGGAGTAGTATTTTTAAAACATGGAATGCTTGTAATAAAAGTAAACGTGGTTGCTAAAGTAATATCTAAAGGTTCATAGTAGAAATTATAATCAATTAAAAAGTTAATAGTTGCATAATCATCACTAGTTCCAACCGCAATGACTCCAGAACCTAATAAAGAAGATAACATTTCATCATAACTTAAACCAACTAAACTTCCACAAATAGATCCTAAATTTTTTGTTAAAAAGGTTTCTCTTTCTAATTGTATATTTGACTTAACAGGAATACATCCTTCAGGCATATTATTTTTTTTAGACCATGCTTTTTTAACTTGGTCTGCTAAATTGTACATAACATATTTGTTAAAAGTTGTTTTGTAGGTTTGATAATTGAAACTAATTACACTTGCATTACTGTTAGAAGGATTTATGTAAAATGCTCCACTAGGACTTTTAAAAAAGAGATTTGTAAAATCAGACCATGACAAAATATTAGTATTCAACATAATACTAACATCAGGGGTCTTATCTTTTGGTGTATTAGAAAAAATCGCTAAATTAAATGTTGGACAAGTTGTAATTTGATCAGTACTCATATTTCTAAAATATCCTTGATCATTATTTACTATTCCATCGCTATTTGGATTATTCATAAATATATATATAATATATAAATAATAAATAATAAATAATAATAATCTAAATAAAAATTTTAAATTACAAATAATGAGAAATGAATGTAGTAGATGCAATTAAAAGTTACAAGGTCAAAATTATAAATATAAATAATTCATTAAACAACAACAACGAAAATGACGAACCCAAAAAAATTAATGAATTTAATAAAATAATAAAAAAAATCTATGTAATTAATTTACTAGAAGATGAAATCAAACGTAATTATATAATTGTCTTAATGAAAAAATATAATATAAATTTTACGTTGATAGTAGTAGAAAAGATAGCACCTCAAATATACGACTCTTTTTTGAATAACTCGTCTATTTTAATATCTAAAAATGAACTAGGATGTTGTTTAAGTCATTTATGGTGTCTTTATCATATAATTCAAAATAATCATGAAAATGCGTTAATATTTGAAGATGATATAATTTTACATAAAAATTTTATTAATGAATTTGTTATGACACACAAAAACTGTACCAGTAATAATAAAACATTAGACTTTATGTTACTAGGAGCACATGACTACGAATTTTCAAATAAAAATTATAGACATGTAAGAAATAAATTATATAGACCGGATGAAACATCTAAACATTTATATGGAGCGCATGCCAATTATTATTCTCTAAAAGGTGCAAAAGCCATGTTCAAAATTCGCACGTCTATTATTTCTTTTTTTGATAAAGAATATATGTTAATGTTCCATCATTTCAATAATTCATCTTACATATGCTATCCGAACTTAGTAGTAGCAAATATTTCAACCAGTGCATTAAATCATAATCATGAGTTATTAAGTAAAAAAGAGTACGATTATTATAACAAATGTTTTGTAAATTTTAACTTCAATGATTATAATTTTATATATATAAATTTATATCCAATAAATTTATTACAAAAAGAAGATGAAACATTAGAATCTTTTATAGAAAAATGTTTGAAAAATACATTTAAAAACGAAACCGATAAAACAAGCGCAGTAAATATAATTAAAAAAAGAATCAATACACAGTTTTTTACTTTAGAAGATATTAAAATGATTTTACAAAATTCAAACTATGATGACGCCAAATAATCTTTCCAGAAAATGATTCGGAGAGAAATCTACATTAATACTATTATTTTCATATAAATTATTTAATAAAAATCCTCTATAGTTATTTTTTTTAATAAAACTTAATATACTATCAAAAACAGCATTAGTAGAATAAAATATAGTTCCACCTACAAAACTCATATTAAAATCAATAACAGAAGCATATTTCTTTTTTAATGAATCATTAAAATAATCATTCTGTAATTGGATAAAATACCCAGGATGTCCAATGCAATTTGAAATGAACATATATTTGTCATTTTCATTTATCAACTCCATTAAAGATTTGGACAGCAAAAAATTAGTCAAATCCAAGTAAGCATTATTTACTGATTTTGTATGAAATTTAAATATATGTTCAAAAGTATGGTTTCTGATAATATCATTATACATTAACATGGTAGGAATAATATCAGAACCCATCTCTTTACATTTATAAATAGCGTAAAAATCAAAATTTTCAGTAATTAATTTTTTAATATTAGTATAGTCTTTTATTGATTTATCATTAAAACAAAATGCAACATTGAAATCAGATTGAATATTCTTATATTGAATCATGCGTTCAATTAAATCAAATCCTATAGCTTCATTACCAATAAAAATAAGCATCAATATATTATAATTATCATTCAGGCAGCTATATTTTTTACTGATCAATATATCAGTTACAATATCAAATGAAGAATTGTATAAATTTTTACTCACAAAATCATATAAAGGTGTTATTGAAAAATTATTTATAATATAAATTGTATCTAAAAAAGTATAAAATAAACTATTTGGAAATATATTCCATATTTGTTTTGGGTGATAAATGAATCCATCAAGTGCGAAGTTATTGAAGTAATGAAGTGCATTTTTACTGTTAATATACTGTATATCATTTGCTTTACAAAAGAAATATAAGTCAATATCAAAGGCATTTTCTTTATGATCATTTAAATTAAAAGATAAAGCTTGTTGATTAATTAACAATAATTTATTAATATCACTTTTGGGTATATAAACTTTGAAAGAAAATTTTTTTTTAGTATGATATTTCCAATTCTCACAAGAAATCCAAAATTTATGTCCACCAAAACTATTACTATTAAAAACACTTTCTGAAGAAAACTCATGAGCATAATCCCAATTTGCAACAATACCAATAGAATGCTCTTGCATACATTTGGAAAAATATACATCTTCGGGTGGAAACTGTAAATCAACATAATTCATGTATTCAAGTGTTGAACTATTATATCTATATTCTGTTGGTGAGAATCGTTGAATAATTTCAAGCATTTTTGTTTTACTTCTTAAACTCAACCCACCATTACCAACACAATTAGGTGTATCATTTGATGCCTTTAAGAATGGTGCACCAATAAAATCAAATTGTATAAACTCTTGAATATTATTTTTGAAAATAATAGAATCTTCTTGGTAGATTAATATTTTCTCTCCTTGTAATAAATTCCAGAAATCTTGTGTAGTTAAAAATCTACTGTATTCTGTTTGAGTCATGTTATTTACATTGAGTTTAACAATATTAATGTTTTTAGAAATATCTTTGCATATATTTTTAATAAAATTATAATTCAAATTTCCACAAATAATTGTGTGAGACCACTCGGTACCTAATTTTAATATCGCATTCCGAATTATGAGTTCAATATGTGGAAATTCTCTAAATTCTATGAAAACCGCTTCATACAAATTATTTTTTTGAATTTTTGGTAAATTAACATATTTCATAAAATGATTCATTTTATAACACAGTAAACGAAAGGTATAAATAGGTTGATTTATAGCAATATCTTTAGTTATATTATATTTTTTACAAAATTCGCTTAAAATATAATAATCAAATAATTTATTCATTTTACTTATATTTTGCATATCTATAAAATAGTTAAAAGTATTTGTATCTTATAGATAATATATAATTTAAATATATCATAATTAACGATAAACAAAACAACAAAACAACAAAACAACAAAACAACAAAACAACAAAACAACAAAAAATTAAAGAAAAATTAACTAATTTAAATATATGTTTTAATTATCATAAATAATGAAAATTTTAGTTTTTGGATCAAAAGGATGGATTGGTTGTCAATTTATTCAGATTTTAAAAAATACGAACACGCCATACATAGAAGGTAAAAGTCGTGCGGATAATGAAAGTGAATTGGAAGAAGAAATAAAAACAATTCATCCTACACATGTCGTTTCCTTTATTGGTCGTACTCATGGAAAAATAGGTAACAAAACATATACAACCATTGATTATTTAGAACAAGAAGGTAAATTGTTTGAAAATGTTAGGGATAATTTGTTTTCACCTTTATTATTATCAGAAATTTGTAGTAGAAACAACATCCATTATACCTATCTAGGTACAGGTTGTATCTTCAAGTTTGATGAAACACATCCATTTGGTAAAGAAGAAAATGGATTCTCTGAAAAAGACCATCCCAATTTTTTTGGTTCTTCCTATTCCATAGTAAAAGGTTTTACCGATAGGATGATGCATATGTTTGAAGATAAAGTTTTAAATTTACGTATTCGTATGCCAATAACAGGCGAAAAAAACCCTAGAAATTTTATTACAAAAATAGTGAATTATGAAAAAGTATGTTCAGTTCCAAATTCCATGACAGTATTACCAGAGTTACTTCCTTATGTTCTAGATATGATGCAAAACAAAGTAACTGGAACTATTAATTTGACGAATCCTGGATTAATAAGTCATAATGAAATTTTACAAATGTACAAAGAAATTGTAGATAAAGATTTTAAATGGAACAATTTCAGTCAAGAAGAGCAAAGAAAAATATTAGCAGCAGACAGATCCAACAATTATTTGGAGACAAAAAAATTAGAGTCATTATATCCTAAAATAAAACACATTCGTAGCAGTATACGTGAATGTCTTATTGAATATAAAGCAACCATGAAAGAAGAAATTAATCTATTAGTAACAGGAGGGTGTGGTTTTATAGGAAGTAATTTTATTAACTATTATTTTCCAAAACAAAAAATCAAAAAATTAATTAATTTAGATGCAATGTATTATTGCGCAGATAGAAATAATATTGATGAATCCATTAGAACCAATATGAATTATATTTTAGTAGAAGGAAATTTATGTGATGAAAAATTGATACAACAAATATTGAGAGAACATCAGATAACACACATAATACATTTTGCTGCACAATCGCATGTACAGAATTCATTTGAAGATTCACTTATTTTTACAAAAGACAATGTATTAGGGACTCATATTTTGTTAGAATGTGTTAGACAATACAATAAAGTAAAGAAATTTATTCATGTTTCAACCGATGAAGTATACGGAGAATCCATGAACACAGTAGATGAAACACATAAAACGGAACATTCTATTTTATGTCCAACCAATCCATATGCCGCCACAAAAGCGGGTGCTGAATTAATTGCTCAATCCTATTGCCATTCTTATAAAATGCCTATTATAATCACACGTGGAAATAATGTATATGGGCCTAATCAATATCCTGAGAAGTTGATACCAAGATTTATTAAATTGTTAAAAGAAAATAAAAAGGTGACAATTCAAGGTAAAGGCACAAGTGTACGTGCTTTTTTACATGCATACGATACAGCAAAAGCATTTGAATGTATTTTAGAGAAAGGTAGTCTAGGTGAAATATACAATATTGGATGTGATGAAGGAATGGAATATTCTGTAATGGATATTGCCAAAATTTTGATAAAAACAATTCAAAAGACAGAAGATTATGATAGTTGGATAGAATATATTGAAGATCGTCCATTTAACGATCAAAGATATTACATAAGCAACCAAAAATTGAAAGATTTAGGTTGGAATATAGAAATAGATTTAATAAGTGGTTTAAAAAGCATATTATAACAAAAAACATAAATTACACCGTTGAAGATTTCAATCCGCTCAGCGGATGAAACTTCAACTAAGTTATCAGTTACAGTTTGAACTATAGCACCCCGTAGGGGTGCGGTTTCAAATCTTCGCTGGTATAAATAAAATATTTTAATTGCAATTTAGAAGTAATTTATGATAGATATAACAATAGATATAAATGATACAAAGACACAAAATGCAAAATCCACAACTAATTTATTCAAGACAATATTTAAATATTTGTCAAGATAAAAATAAACATACAATATTTACAATATCAAGTAATAAGAACCACAACCAAAATAATAGTTCAGATCTATTAGATCCAATATTTAATTCTATTATCACTACCAAACTAATAAATTACTGCACTATAGTAAAACAAAATAGTACAAAAACCATATGTTTAAAAGCTTCATCGTTTGAGTCTTTTGATGATTTTAAAAAGAAATATTATATACAAAATAATAGCAGCAACCAATTACCATATAATGTATTATTAAAAATCATATATTCATTATCAACACAAATACATTATTTATTAAAAAATGAATCCAAATGTTTCTATAAATTAGATATTTCCAATATTTTTGTAATAAATGAGAATAAATTCATATACTTATCTTATGAGGATTTAAAAGATGTAAAAGAAAATAATATTCACATATACACACCTATAATAAAAACTTCAGGATTTCTATCTCCAGAATTAAAAAATGTAACATCCATTCCGATTATAGTCAATTATAAAACAATATTTTATAGTTTAGGATTATTCATTTTGAATAGTATAAATAATGAAACGATATCTATAGAGGATACAAAATTGTATTACTTTCTTATGAGATGTTTATGTAAAGACCCTGAAAATAGATTTTTATTATATGTTTGAACATATTATCTCACAATATGTTATAATGTCACTCGCCACTTTTAAAAAAAAGACAATAAATAATTATTCATCAGCAACTAAAATATCAGGCAAACCACCAGGAGGTATTTTTTTACCACAAGGACCTTTTGGAAATTCTAATCTAAACATTGAATCCAAAACAGATAATTTTTTATCTATTGCATTGAATAGTTATAGTCCAGAAGGTTTCTCATTAAATGGGTCACGTAGAAATGTTGGGTACGTAGGGAAAACATACAAATTTTCAAAAAATGGAACACCTTTTAGAGGTATATATCCAATGGGAAGTGGTTCCAGATTAGGAGGTAAAAAAGGAGCATTGGAATATCCTATTCCCACGCAACCAGTGTTCAATGTAAATGAAGTAATAGTATTAGGAGATCAATATAAGTATGTGAAACCAACTGTAATATCAAATTTTGCAATGCTTCGTAAAAAATATAGATGGGCATATAATGGCCAATATCCTAACGTCTGGGTTCAACCAAATTATGGAAGTAGTAATCAATCAGAAACCAAAAGTCAAGGTAATTATCTACATGATTTATCCGTATCTAATACTTGTGTAACAGATATAAATAATCCAGATAAATATGTTGGTTTTATAAAACGAGGTGGTGGAACTCTTTGTCACACTACTCCAGCTCTTTTTAAATATAATGATGTTGCCAGATATTCACTATACACAAAAAGTTTATATCAACCGTTAGATGCAAGTCAACAAACAATGAGAGTTCAACGTAAATGTGCACATCCTACTGGAAGTCAAAAACCTTTCCCCTACGCAACCAGTGGAAGTACATGTAATCAAAATACAATTTATTACGTAACACCACCAGAATGGTATAATAAAGGTGATAATGCTCAAGTAAACTAAATGTATATTAAAAATAATGTATACCTAATATCCTAAAATTTGAAATGGATTATAATTATAAATAGATTCTAATCCCATATGGGATAATCCATGGATACCCATAGTAATAGAAAAAAGAAGAAGTAATATTACTTTTTTATAGGCATCTAAATTTTTGAATGTGGAAAAATTAGTATACAACAAAATTAAAGCTAATAAAATAAATAACCCGTTAAATGCATGAGCAAAAAGTGAAGGCGCTAATACAATGTTAAACATAAATATTGATTTTATATAAAATACAAACATAAAATAATTAATAACTACAATACATTAAACAGCTTAAAAATGCCATATCATAATAAAATATAAATTAAAATAATCAAGATGTCAGAAATGCTAGACAATTTCAAAGAAAATGTATCTCAACTATTAAACAAATGCGATAAAGTAATGCATTTAAAAATATTTGTGGAAGGCTCATATAATTTAAAGAAGATGTATTATGCTGCAGTGGATAAACATAATAAAAATTTATTACATAATAAATATTTAGACGCGGGTTTTGATTTGTTTTTACCAGAAAATGAAGATCCAGATGAAATAGATAAATGTGGTGATACAGTTCGTTTTTTCGGAACAGGTTGGAAAAATAAAGGTCCTGTAAATAAAGTTGATTTCAAAATAAAATGTTCCGCTCGTATGTATTGTGATACAGATAAAAATTTCAATACAGGATATTACATGTATCCACGATCTAGTTTATCCAAAACAAAATTACGTTTAGCAAATAGTGTTGGTATTATTGATTCAGGATATAGAGGCAATTTAATAGGTATGTTTGACGTGGTAAATATAGAAGATAGGTCTCAGACAGATTCAAACTCATCCACACTTCAAGACCCCGACGCTTGTACGATTGCTGATTATTTTGCGAAAGTAAATGATAGATTAATTCAAATATGCGCTCCTGGTTTGGTACCTATTTATGTTGAAGTAGTAGAGACAATAGAAGATCTAGGTAATGATACAGAAAGAGGAAGTGGTGGTTTCGGATCTACTGGTAACTAATAATACACAAAACACACAAAACACAAAAAACACACAAAACACAAAAAACACAAAAAACACAAAAAATATATTATTATATTGAAAATATATATACAAATAACAATATAATAATATGAAATTGTTAAATTTTTCTAATAACAAAAAAAATGAATTATTATTGATAGGCACCATATCCATTTTATTAGGCACGTGGATATTACTTTATCTTATTCCAAACATATTTGTAGATTTATTTAATACAATTTTAGGTAAAGCAATATTAATACTTATTGTAATGTTAGTAAGTTTTAAAAATTTACAATATGGAATGTTATTATTAGTAATTTTTGTAATAATTTATAGATTTATGACATTATCTATATATGCAAATACCAATACAAGTGCATTATCTAACAAAATAAGAGAAGGTTTTAGTTGGAATCAATCGTCTACAGACAAATTTTTAGAAATACAAAATTTGATCAATCCTGAGATCGTATTTAATACTCCAGAAATTCAAAGACAAGCAACCCAAGAAGAAGTAGATTATTTTAATAAATATAAAAAATGGCCTTGGTCAGAACAAGTAAAAAATTTATACAAAGAAGCATTAGGAAAAAACCCATATGTAAGAACAGATCTAGAAGATGCAGTAAATACAGTCAGTTCAATTTACAATGAAAAATCAATATTAGAAATGCTTTCATGGCAAACAAAAGAAGGTCAATTTTTACTGAATGGAGTAAGTGTTAATACAGGTGAAAAGAATCCTTATGAAGATTTACCAAGTGGATGGGGAGATTATGCATACAAATCCGGACAAATTATCAAAAAGAATGATATCATCAAATGTGGTTACAAAAAAAACAATGAAGACAACAATATCAATAATAATGACAATAATAATGACAATAACAAAATAACACTTCAAAGAATTAAACATATGGGTAATGAAGGTATATTAAATAGTAGTGTCCAAAAAATAGATCCAGTAGATTATCATGATTTGGAAAAATTAATACCAGGATTTTCTTTTTTGAAAGAACCGTGTGATCCATGTGAAGCTTTAAATAAACCGCCTAATTACAAGTGTCAATATAGTTTAAATATTAAAGATACAGAAAAAGGAATTAGTCCTGTTTGGAAATATTTATGGTCAAAAAATTAGTATAATATATAAATAATAATTTTTAGATTTTTTATATTACACCATCCGTAAAGAATAATGAGACAATCTCATTATTCTTTCCGTTCGGTGTAATTCTAATTATTATCATAATCATTAGTAGCAGTAAACGAATGCATCATATCTAGCACAGATAACGTAGAGTAAGGGTTTTCATCAGGATCTGTTAAAGTATATTTATTTGCGTCATTATCATCATGACTATCCCTAATAGTATTATAGAATTCTTTATTAAAGTTAGTATCGTTAAATTCATCCTGAGAATGTGAACTTTTTGAAAACATTAATGATATATCATCATCTTCAATATTACCAATATCAAAAACATAATTATTTCTTTTTATTTTAGGACCTCTTAGAATCCTTGGAGTATTAGGAGTACAAGTCGCACTATAACTTCTTTGTGCGCCTTGTGATGTTTGACGTGCACATGAATACATAGCGCTATATTTCGTTTCAAAAGTTTCCAAACATATAAATATATCATCGCACAAAAGTTTAATAAAATTCTTATCATCAATACCATTATCTAAAGCATCAGAAGTATTCAAAGAGGTTTGCATTTCTTTTAGTAAAGTTTTCATTTTTTCTTTTAATATTTTACCATGGGTATCCGTTTTTTCAGAAAATTGTTCATAGTCTTCATGATCTGTACCATATTTTAATGGATCAAAACATTTCATTTTATTAAAATTAAATAGATTCACTTCATACAACAACTCTTGGGTTCGCTGTCTATATTTATACTTAAACAAATCAGTATTTGTTTTTTTATTATCAATCACAAAGTTCAATTTTTCTTTAGTTAGACAATCTTTTGTTTTGATAAAACAAATACAATTATCATGGTTTTCAGATTTTATATGATATACCTTATTACTTTCACTGATCAAATCACCAACTTCTATACTATTCACCCAAGTATTTTTTTTCCAGTCATACAAAAACCCATTTTCAATAGTAATAAATGTATTTTCCAAAACCCTAAAAATAATGGAATGAATAATTTCTCCATACACAAAACCAGATTTTTCAAGAGCATCTATAAAGTAATAGTTATTTTTACTACCAAATGCCAATTCTTTTAATAAATACGCATTATGATCAATACCAAAACCAATAAATATATTAGAAACAATCGGACTAACGTATTCTTTTAATTTAGAAGGTATAGATTCGCCACATGTAGCATCACCATCTGTCATAAATACATGGGAAACATGTGTATCTATATTGTCAACGCAATAATTAGCAATATATTCTCTAGAATTGAACAATGCCTTTTCAATATTAGTCATATCTTTTGGTCTAATATTTTTAACACACTCAATTAAAGTGTTTAAATTTTTTTTTGTCACAGTTTCATTTTCAATAAAAGTATGAATGGATCCATCAAATGCAAATACAGAAACCGAAACTTGCAATTCAGGATGTTCTGCAAAATAAATGATCATATTTATCAATGTATGATTAATATGATCATTTTTGCTTCTACCGTCTCTACATTTATCACTCATAGAACCGGAACAATCCACACTGAAAACAATATGTCTTTTTTGTACAATTGGTTCTATTTTTTTTATTTTTAAATTAACAATACCAAAATCACTATTTTTATCAAATTGAATGAAGGATTCATTTTGACAAATAAAATCAGAACTATTCAAAGTAAAGGAAGTCATATTATAAAACTGTGTTATTTATTACAATTATTGAAATAATGTTACTTATTTCAATTTTTTTATTAATTAACAAAAAAAATATTTAAAAACATATATAATATTACATACTATAGAATGGAATGTAATAAAGTAAACTACTTATCTCAACAAGGAGGTCCACAACCACCACAACCTCAAAATCAACAAGAAGATCAATTGAAAAAAGAGGTTCGTTTGGTAGATGTTCCTATCAATGACGAAAACACCGCATTAAATGTAATGCTCGGATTCTTGAATTTGGCAAATAGAAGAGGCGCTTACACCATTGATGAATCCGCAAAAATCTGGGAATGCGTTTCCAAATTTCAAATTACCCGAACTTAATCCAAAACGTATTTCAGCATGGTTAGATGCTGGATTTGAAGATTTTTAATTTATACCAGTGAATATTTGAAACCGCACCCCATAGGGAGTGATATGGTTCAAACTGTAACTAGTAACATAAATAATATAATATAAAATATATTTTATATTATATTTTTATATTTATATAATAATGACAAGTAAAAAGACAAGTAAAAATACAAGTAAAAATACAAGTAAAAAGACAAGTAAAAATACAAGTAAAAATACAAGTAAAAATACAAGTAAAAAAGTAAATAAAAAACATTCTAATAGAACCAGAAAAATAAAAGGTGGTAAAATATTTAGTTCAAATAAAAATGTCCAACTTAATTATCAAGGTAAAACAATCAATTGTGAAGTTTGCGGAGAAAATAATTACACAGAAAATACAGGTACATTTGGTAAATCCAAACTACGTTCAGGAGTAGGTCAGTTTTTCTTTGGAGATGCTGCTGATGTTTTAGATACAACATCTGTAATTATATACACTTGTAATAATTGTGGGTTATGCCGAATCATTCGTAATAAAGATCCTATAAAAATTATAGCAGAACCACTACAAAATTAATTGAACATATTTCGCTTTGTATAGGGTTTGAACCTATGACCTTAAGGTTAACAGCCTTACGCTCTACCAACTGAGCTAACAAAGCATAAGAAGATCAAATAATCAAAAACATTTGACTAATTGACATATGTAATCAATGCTATTTTTTTAAGTTGTTTTATTGTCTATAAATATATTTAACATCTAAATGCAAATGCTAAGAATCCAACTGCTATGATTCCTAAAACTAAACCACTATGATAATATAAAGACATTTTTTTATACATTTCAAGCCATAACTTACTTTGTTCACCATTTGTAATATGATTCAACATCCAATCACTTTTAGGTGCAAGACTATAATAAAAATAATTTGTCAAGAAGCATGTAGTAACAACAATACATACTAATGAAGTATTATTTAATTTTTCTCTCTTTAATGAAATATTATAATAAATAATAAACAAAGATAAAATAAAACCTAATAAATAACCATAAGTAGAAATAATCAAACGTTCGTTAGATAGTTTATCATATAATATTTTTAAATGTGTGGGTAATTTTTCCCTATAATGTTTTACAACTTTACTATTAGTAGTAGCATTGTAAAAATAAATTTTTCCAATAATAAAAACTGTAGCGATAGAACAACTAATAGAACAAACCATAAATATATAATTAAAGGATATAAAATTATAATAGATATAATGAAAGTAACTAAAATATATTTAACTCTTTCAATTTCTTGTATCAAAAACAGCCTTAAATTGTTTATTACAACTTCTACATTGACGAAAAGATCCTTCATGATTTAAAGAAATAGTGTCCATACAAGAACAAAAAATACATTTTGGCGAAAATGTAGGAACCTTCATATTTTTAATATATTCGCTACATGTAGTAAATTGATATGCAACGTGAACAGGAGTTTGATTTAAATTTTCATTGTTTTTACCAGAGGAACTCATAATCTAATAATCCAACAGAATATATTTTTAATATTTTATTCATGTATAATATAATCACTAGGCAAAATATGGAAAATTTTGATTATTTTGTTTATTTTATATTATTTGTACGTATTTGTTCTGTCATTATTGGAATATCAATAGAGTACCATACTATAATAGATAAAAAATACAATACAGAAAAAACCAATGAAACAGTTGATCATGGTGAGAAAGTAGAACAAAATAAACGTATCAGGAACTTCTTAGATTTTTTATTTAATGTTTTATTTGGTATATTTATTTTTATAGTCTTTAAAACTGGTATTAAAGAAGTGAGATTAGATTTTAAGCAACTTTTATTATTAAAATTCGCAGCATTTTCTCTTATAGTGGAAGCTAATTGGGAGAGCCTCTTTGTATTTATTTATCCTGCACTTAAAAAGGTAGAATACCATATCCCGATATAATTTGAAAATAATTTGAAAATAATTTAAATATAAATAAATGTTTATATATATTTAAATATCATACAAAATGCAATATGTAAATACAGATAGTTTTAATGATAACATTCAATTAGAAAAATACCCATTTGATCATATTGTTATTGATAATTTTTTAAAAGATGAATATGTAAACGAATTCTTAAAAGAATTAGACAATTTAGAACCTGATTATGCTTATTACAATGGCCATCCTAAAGTTGAGAACAAAAAGAAGGCTTTTAAGGATAATTTGGGTAGTTTTACAAATGCATTATTTAAAGAATTATGTAGCGATGAATTTATTCAAAAAATTGAGAAGCTTACAGGTATTGACAATATTATGAGAAATAATACCGATTTAAATGGCGCTGGAATTCATAAAGTATATAATGAAGGTCATTTACTTATGCATAAAGATTTTAAATATACAAATTATAATGGTATACTCATTGACAGACGAATTAATTTATTATTATATATGAATCCAGAATGGAAAGATGAATATAATGGACATTTATGTTTATACGATGAAAAAAAAGGTGAAATTATAAAAAAAATTTTACCCATATTAAATAGATGCGTAATATTCAATACATGTGATTCCATACATGGACATCCACATCCTTTAAATTTACCGGATGAAAAAATGTCTAGACAATCCCTAGCATTATATTATTATACAATAAACACAAGTGGATTAAATGCAAATGAACATCTATTTGAAGCAAATTGGTACTTTGATATTAGATAATTAAATTCTTTTTCTCTGATGTAAATATCCAATAGATGTTCTACCAACCATACCAGTTGCGGTATGTGGTTTATATATGAATGTACCTTTACTTTGTGTATAGCATAAAGTATTTTTACAGTTGTTATAAGTCATGTTATATGGTAATATAGTAGTATCTCCAAGTGTACTAAAGTTGTTACTTTTATGTAAGCTATTACTAGGATATGCTTTTACATTGCTAAAAGAAGCATTACTCATATTCATTGAGACTAACGAAGACATATATATTATATTAATATGAATATTATAAACTATCTATAATATTCATATATTTACTTTCCACAAGACCCACAACCAGGTCTTACATTATGAATACGACCAATCATTGGACTGTTTAAACCAGAAGGAGCACTTTTATGCTGTTTTTGTGAATTAATTAACATAGAAATAAATACTTGTTTTTGAACAGAATTAATTCCTGAATAAAGATCCATTTTAATATATGTGGATGGTTTAATTGGCATATAATTATAAATTATACCAATATTTTAATTCTGATTAAATATTTTTGATAACATCATTGTTTGGAATAAAACAAACACGATCTATTCCATTTGCTAAAACATCAAACGTTCTTGCATTATTTGTTTCAATTATACAATTACAAGGATAATATAAAATTATATTAGAAGCACTCACTATCTGTTGATGTCCATTGTCAAATTGAATTATAAACGTGTTATTTCCTAAAGCTTCTATAATTTCTGCCTTTTCACTTTTACCTATTAAATCATTAAATGCATATACAAACATACCAACACCATATTGAAAATTATTGTCACTAACATTTTGAAAATAAGGGTTATCATAGAGTTTTGCATCATCATTTTTGCTAAGATTACAATTACATCCATTAATAATAGCAGTATTAAATTGTTTAGCACCATAAATAGGATATGCAGGATTAAATGGTATGTATGGTAATCCAAAAGTTGGGGGTACAACACCACGACGTAATATTTTTCTACCCTTCAATTTATTTAAAAATCTATCATAGGAATTATGTTTTATATCACAGCCAATCCCACCAGGTGTTTGTGTTCCAGGGCGACTAGAAGTAACCGAGCGATGACGTCCATTCATAGAATTATTAAAACCCGTTTTAATACTTGCTTTTTGAATACTAGGATAGGCTCTATCACTTTGTTGATTCCAACCAACACGATATACATCATCCGGTTTTGTTTGATAGGAACTTAAAGATCCTAAATTCATTGTATATAATGAAGGTTGAACTCGCACAGTTTTTTGTATAATTTTTTGTTTTTGATATTGATCAGCAGGTGCGTTACCATTTAATCCTTTATTACATCCAGAATATCTATAAATATAAGCGTCTAAGCCAAATGATTTATAATTATCTAGATTAAATACAATTCCTGTTCTGTTTAATAACATTATTTATATATAATGGTATTAAATAAAAAAATGACAGTTTTAAGTTTTAAATTTAACATTCAACAAAATTAAATGCAAAACGATAAATTAAAATTATTTACAACAAAAATTAAAGCTAATAACATAATACCATTGTGTGAAAAAAACAAAATAAAATGTTCTTCTTTATGTTGTATTTATTGTGGAAAAACCTACAAAAAAAGACTCAACTTAGAAAAGCATATTTTGTTATGCGAGATAACTCGTAAACCAAGCCATACTATTAACAACAGCGAAGATGAAGATACCGACGGAGACGCATTCATAGAAAATATTTCTTCTAAAAATTTATGCAAAATGGTAATACAATTAGCAATGAAATGTAATAAATTAGAAAATAAAGTGTCTGAATTAAGCAAATATGTAACCAAAAAAATACAAAAAATAGATATTATAGAATATTTAAATCAAATTATTAAATCCACCGATAAACATATACCACTTTTTGAAAATATAACAGAATTTATAACAGTGGAAGAAAGTGATGTAGAATTTCTGTTTTACAATAGTTTTATGGAAACAGTGAATACCATACTTGCTAGATCTATTTATAAGCCAAGTGAAAAATCAGAAATTCAAATACCTTTAAGAGCTTTTACACAAAAACAAAACACACTTTACATTTATACAAATAATAGTAATAACAACTATTCTTGGACAATAATAACAAAAGAAAAATTAGTAAGTTTTTTGAATATTATACAATTCAAAATATCCAAAGCATTCAGTGAATGGCGTAAAAAAAATGCCCAACAATTAAATGAAGACAGTAAAAGTATTCTTTATGATAAGACATTTTCAAAATTGATGGAACCAGAGTTCAAAATAGAAAAAACATATGTTAAATTTTACAACAATATATACAATAATTTAAAACATCCTATACCTACCGATATATGTATTACATAATTATCTAACCAAACAATCTTCTAGACTTCTTTTAATAAGTTAAATATTAATTCATCTTTCGTAACAATCGGAACACCTATTTTTTTTGCTTCTAACACTTTTCCAGTTTCATCTTCTTTATCTTTTACAATGAGCATATGGGTGTTTTTGCTTACACTGCTACTAATTTTACCTCCATTCTTTTTAATAATATCTTCTAATTCTTTATCACGAAAGCCAGACATGACAATGGATTTTCCATATAATGGGTTGTTCACATTTACTTTGATTCCTTGTTCAGCTACAACATTATTAGCATTATTAATATGTTGTTTTTCAAATTCAAATAATTTATAAAACATATCTGTCTCCATAAGGAAGTCTAGAAAATCATCAATTTTTGCAACAAATGCCTCCGCAGTCTTAATAGCCATGCCTTTAATCTCAGAAATTTTCTTTATTTTTTCAGAATCACTTATATTGGACTTAAATACATATGGATAAGCTTCCATAATTAATTCTATTTTCTTTTCACTAAAACCTCTTCCGAAAAGATTGGTTGCAGTCATTAGTGTAATCAAAGAAGCTTCAGCAATTTTTGCTTTAATGCCATGATGAATTTTGGTTGCACTCTTTAATTGAAATCCTTCTACATTCTTCAATTGTTCTACTGTCATATTCAATATTTTTGAAACACTATCGTGTCCGGCTTTAATAATTTTTGTAATATTTCCACTACTCAATCCCTCTACTCCGATTCCTCTAAAGAATCCAGTAATATTCTTTTCTTTGACAGTTTCATCCGATAAAAGATCTTCTAACATAATATCCACATTGGTTTCATTCCATTTATAAGAAACATTAGGCATTTTTGGTTCGTCTGCACCGATCACTACTCTTTTGATATAAGGAATTACATCACCACTACGAATTAATTCTACCACGGCACCAATACCTATTTTGTTATCTTTAATAAAAGCACCATTAAATCCAGTGGCAAATTCTATACGTACACCACCCAATACGATTGGTTCAATTTGAACACGTGGTTTCAAATATCCATCTTTGCTAGGAGACCATAACACATCTACTACTTTAGATTCTGCCACTTGATCGGATAAAACCATTTTAAAAGCAAATGCGTGTTCCGGATTACCCGATTTTCTAGGATAAATCTTGTCATTCACGACAATAACACCATCTACTTCGTATAAATAATTTTTACGCCAATCTACTAGAAAACTAGATAATAATTCATTCGTCAACTGATCACTATCCACAGTTTCAAATCTTACCATTTTAATATCTAGTGTTTTTAGAAATTCAAATTGTTCAGATGGTTTCATACTAGGTACAATTACTTCATAAGCAACAAAATCAATATCTTTTATTTTTTCATTTACGGTTTTTTGATTTACTACACCAGAAACGAAATTTCTTGGATTTGCAAAATCTTTTTTATATTTATTTTCAAAAATTATTTTAGGAATAATAAACTCACCACGTATGACAATACCATTTTCACCTTCTTTTTTAGAAGGTAATTTTAAATATGGAATAAAATGACTGACATCTTGCCCTACCTTACCATCGCCACGTGTATATAGTTTAGGTTCTTTACCTTCTGTAGTGTATAAACCACTTACACCATCTAATTTGCAAGATAGAACATATGGACCAGTATATTTCATTTTCCAGTTATCTAGTGCCTTGGTATCTGGTTTAATTTTATCCATAGACCACATTTCATAAGGCAACGACGCTTTGTTTTTACCAATGGGAATATGAGCCCCAATCAATTTAATCACTTTGTTATTAGGAAATTTATTCCTAATAAATTCTTCCAAAATATCAAATTGATTATCGGAAATAATAGGAGTCTTATTTCTATACACTTCATTTGCCATTACAACCATGTCGGATAATTTTTCCTCGGATAAATTTTGTAGCACGGATATACCATTTTTCTTGAAATCAGTCAACAATTTATAGGTATCGCTATTTTTATCAATTCCTAGACTGTTCTGATCGTTACTAGTATCACCATCACCATCAAAGCCGGTATCAACGCCTGCATCTACTACAAGAGGAACGATTTTTTTAGAAGTTTTATTTTTTTTAACTTTTTCACCAGTAACCTTAATTTTCTTTTTCATTGTTTTTGCTTCAGGAACTAGAGAAACCACAGGAGAAACCAGAGGAACAGGAATTGTTTTTTCTGATTTTTCTACTACATTAAGAATTGGTACTGCAGTTACATTAGATTTTATAACAACTGCACGACCATCGGTTCTCTCTACGGGTGTTTTATATACTAAATTCAAATAATCAAATATATCTTTTTCGTCTTTAAAAATCGCATCCACTTTTTCGCCTTTTTTCTTACCTTCCATTTTGTACAATCCATGTTCATTCATAGTAAGACCTTTTTGTAACGCTTCGTGACGCATAACAGTATTGAATATTTTGGATCCAGTAAAATACAATATGGAAAATGGAAATTCTTCAGGACTTGTGTATAAGAAATCAACACGACGTGCGGTTTCTGAAGTGGGTATTTTTGTGATAACTAAACATTTAGTAGGACCTCTAGAGAGAACCTCTAATATAATATTTTCTTTTATCAATTCATTCACAAAATCTACAAATACTTTTGGGTTCTTAGAAGTTATAATTACATCAATATCTCCAGAGCTGATAGCACCTCTACGATAGCTACCTACAATTTCCATATGTGAATAAGAATCACCAATTCCATCCGAAACCCTTTTAAAATCTTTTTCAAAAATTTGTTTATATTCTTCAATTTCAGAACGAGGAATACGTTTTAAAATATCCTCATAATACTTCAACCCCACTTTTTGAATTTCGTTTAATACTTCGGATTGACGTTCACGAAGTTGTTCAATAGTAGTAATTCCTTTATCAACTAGTTCTTTTGCTTTTTTAGGTCCAACGCCATAAATTTCACCCAAAGTATTAACTGGATTATTTTTCTCTCTTTCTAATATTTTTAAAGTTCCTGTAGTTACATATTCATTTAGTTTTTCTAAAATGGTAGAACCAATAGCAGGTTTTCCCTTTAATTGTTCAACACTAGTAATATCTTCTGGATAAGCCATCAACGTTTCTTGCGCCTTTTGGTAAGCACGAGCTCTGAATGGCTCACCTTGCTTCAACATAATATTAGCCAGTTTTTCCATTAAATCAATAAATTGTTCATTATAACGAACTAGGACAGTATTACCAATACTTCCTCCGATATCAATGTCAGTATCAATATCAATATCAATGATGTCACTAACATCATTAACATCATTAACAACATTCAATTTTGTACGAGTCATTTTTCCGCCCTTAATTTGTTTTGGTTTATTATAACCACGAAAAAAATTTTCATTTTTTTTTATACTTCGTCTAAAACTACGTTTAGATTTATTTTTTAAGCTATATTTGGCTCTACCTTTTTTAAAGGTAGTTGTAGATCTTTTCAAGCTATATTTGGCTCTACCTTTTTTAAAAGTAGTTGTATATTTTTTTAAGCTATATTTGGCTCTACCTTTTTTAAAGGTAGTTGTATATTTTTTTAAGCTATATTTGGCTCTACCTTTTTTAAAGGTAGATGTAGATTTTTTTAAAGTTTTTTTCATATAAAATAATTTTATATTAAAAAAAGTTTAAAACTTTTTAAATTTATTTATAATTTACATTTTATAATTAATTTTTAATTTTTAAATCAAAATAACATTTCCTTATTATACCATAATAAAATCGCCCTGTAATTCATATAGATCATGAATCAACTTATAATTAAGTATTTCTAAATGTTTTACATATTCCATATCAATATTTTTTTTATTTTTGTTATTTATTATATTGTAAATCGTGTCAGTAGAAACAGACATTGTATCATTATAATCGGGACACCCAAATTCTGCCAATAATTCACGCTCTAATGCGTCCTGTATGTTCATAGGAGGAGATACAGTAACGTCACTTTTAACTTCTTCAAAACCAGTTTCTAGATCTTCTTTATTAGAACCGGAAAATGCATGAATATTAATTCTCTCTTTACGTTGTCCTGGAACGTTTTTTTTTCCAGTATTTTCAAAACATACCCAAAACCAAGGGTCTTTATACACTATTCTTGCTTCCCTATTTGGATCTTTCACACGTTCTTGAAAATGAACCGATGCAATATTATCATACCAATATTCCAAATGTACAAATGCGGTATTGTAAATTCCATTTTTACCCATTTTTTCTACAAAATCAACACTTTTTACTTTACCCAGTCCTTGGAAATCAAAAGTTTTGATAATGTATTCTTTGGTAACGTTACCGAAAATGTGTGGAATATAGATACTAGACATATTGGATGATATATGATTCGTTTTAATTAAAGTACTAATTTGTAATTGTCTTATCTATTTGTAAGACAAAGTATTTCAATTTTTTTTATTTTATATGAAAAAAATAAAAAAGATTTACACCGTTGAAGTTTGAACCATAGCACCCCTACGGGGTGCGGTTTCAAATCTTCCCTGGTATAAAAATATTTATTTTATAGAATGAATTATTAGTGCAACGTTTTCATTATAACAACCATATATATTTCTATTATTTCCAGTTGTCCAATCATAAGGAGTTCCATTCATTCCAATCCATTCATAATCAACTTCATTCTCTGAAATAAATTCATAAAATGCTTTGAGTTCTCCTGTTTCACCATCAAATCCATGGTAATTTACTAATTCGTCAAAAACAACAACACAGTCTTCATCTATATAATCTTTTAGTACATTTAATACGTATTTTGTAGAACTGTAAAGATCTGCATCCATATGAAGAAAAGAAATTTTTTTATTATGTGTTTTTATAAAATTTTCCAAGGTTTCATTGAACCAGCCTTTGATTAATTCTACATTAGTATTTACGGCTGGTAAAACACCATTTCTGTTGAAGCTACCCTTATCACAGCCATTGCGCCACTTTTCAGGTAAACCTTCAAAACTATCAAACCCATATACTTTATCATTTGTAAATTTAGAAATGTAATTTATAGTTTTACCAGTACATACACCAAACTCTAACCAAAGTGTGTTGGGTTTGTGTTGTAGTTTCATGTTTTCAAATACATAGGTAAGAGGATATGTATTTATATTTGGAATATTTTGAATAATATCTAACATTTTTATTGTATTTTATTTTTATCTTTTTATATAATTATTTAATAAATTAATAATTGTACCATTATTTTTAAATCTTTACATCTGTAAAAATATCTATCATATGTTCACTAAGTTTATAGATAGATACTTTTCACAAAAAGCTTTAATTTTTATTGTGTTTTTATTTTTTGCACTATGAAAATTACTAAAATATGTCCTTTGCATTTAGCATTATATTCGTGTTGATATAATAAAATCTAAAACATGAAACATTTTATGGAAACAATAACTTATCTATGGTGGTTCTAACACAAAATAACCTGTGTAGAAATATTCCTGATAAAAATAATAACAGTAAAATATAAATAAACTTGTATTTTGGTAAAAATAAGTGAATTATAAATGCACCCAAAACAGTAAGTACCACATCTACTATTGCAATATTGAATATTCTATAAGAATGTAGACCTTCACCTACTTTACCGAAGAGATCTTTATATTTGCATAACGACATATATAAGTCCAATATTTTATTTCATAATTAATCTATTTTGTTTTTTCCATATTGTAAAAAAAAAATTGAAATACTTATTTTTAAATATTTGGAATTATATAACAAAATAATAACATAACTGAGACAACAATATTAAAATTACTTATTCCCAATATTCTTAACTATTTCAAAAACGGCAACAATGACAATGGAATGCCCTATCTGCATGGAAGACATTGAATTAACAAAAAACTGTGTTACTACTGAATGCGGGCACACTTTTCATGCAAATTGTTTAATGAGAAATGTAGCATTTAATGGTTTCGGTTGTCCATATTGTCGTTTTGAAATGGTAGAAGATGTTAGCGATGAAAGTGAATACGAAGAGGATGATGAGGATGAGGAAGATGAGGATGAGGAAGACCAAGAGGAAGACCAAGAGGAAGACCAAGAGGAAGACCAAGAGGAAGACCAAGAGGAAGACCAAGAGGAAGACGTTGAAGTTGAAGATGAAAACAAACCAATGCCGTCTTTTAAATTAATAGAAAAAAAATTAATAGAACAAGGTATTACATACGAATGCTTACTTAAAGGCTTTATGTACTATTCATTTTTAGGAGATCTGTATGGTGATATTTATGAAGAATCACTCAAATCTAGTGACAAAGTGGAAGAAATCATAGAAAATACAATCAATAACTATACACCAGAACAAGAAGAAGAAGTTAATTCTGTAAAAGAGTTCAATTTCTATTTCTTGCAAGACGAATACAAAGAGAGAAATTTCTGTAAAGGTCTAGAAGACACTATGGTAAACTTTCTTAACTTAGACGACATGGATGATCTTGTGAACAATGTAAATATTGAATACGATAATTTATTTGCAAATGTATTAAATGAAATTAATGTAAACAATAATAATTTTATACAAATTTATTAAAAACTAAACAAAACCAAAAACCAAAAAAAAATGATAGGTTGTAAAACCCAACTTATCATTTTTTATTTTTCTTTTTTATTTTCCAATAAATTTTTCTTCATGATATACTGACCGCATGGTCCGCAATGATCTTCATTAGATAAATCAATTTTATTGTTGAGTTTTTTATTACAATATTCAACATTCCAACGTCCTAATGGTATAATACTACTATTCTTCTTTATAATTTTAGAAAGAGCATCGGTTATTTTTTTCATATAATAAGTAAACATCACTATGTTTTTAAATCTTTGTTTTAACTAAATTCAGTTCTTCTTTAACATGTGTCAATTCGTCTTTAACATCTGTCAATTCGTCTTTCAAACAATCAATTTTTGTTTTCATATTTTTAATTTCATTTATTAAAATTGGAATCAAACCAATATAATTAACACTTTGCATTTCTGGGCCGTCTTTAAAACCGCTAACTAACTCGGGGTATATTTCTTGTAATTCATGTGCAATTAACCCAATATCTTTTTTGTTAGTTTTGACATTGGTATATGTTACAGGATTCAAATAATCCACTTTAAAGTTATTATCCAATGTACGAATATTTTCTTTAATACGATAATCCGATGTTAAAGCAACATTATTAGCATATACAGCCTTTAATGCATAGACATTATTACAATATACATTATTATTTGTCCTACTACTATTTCCGGGACCACCTGTTTGACCAGTTGCACCAGTAAGATACAAGTTAAATGCATTTATAACGGTAGAATAAGTTATTTCACTAGTATTACTATTATAGCTCAATATATAATTTGCACTAGAGTTACCACCAGTAATTCCACCTGAACCAGAACGAATTGGGTTGACAAAAAAACCAGTAGTACCTGAATTTACTATACCTCCAGATGCATTTAGTATAATACTGTTGTTTGCTTGATTAGTTTTTCCTGCATAATAACCAATAGCAATAGAATAGAACCCTTGATTGAGTTGTCCAGCATTTGAACCAATTGAAATTGCGTATGATTTTTGAGAATCATAACCAGCACCTGGTCCTAAACTAACGCTGGAAATACCTTGGTTATTATATCCCGCATTTCCTCCTACCGCAACAGCTCCTATATTTTGACCGTAACGTCCAGACTTATAACCAATAGCAATAGAATCTGCAAGTTTATTTTCTTCACCAGCATAATAACCAATTGTAATTGATCTAGTACCTTGATTTAAAAATCCAGCATTAGTACCAATAGAAATAGCATAATCTTTTTGTTCAGTATACCCAGCATTACTACCAATAGCAATTGCACCTGTGCCTTGAATAGTAGCAGCAGCATAATAACCAATTGCAATTGATTTAGCATTCTGAGCATCATTTGCAGCCTTCAATCCGATTGCAATTGCACTTTCTCCTTGCGTAGTAGCACCAGCATAATAACCAAGTGCAACTCCTCCTATAGATTGTGACGATTTGCCCGCATAATAACCAATACCAATTGCAATTTCACCTTGACCTTCACTACCAGCATAATAACCAATTGCAACAGACCAATCTGATTGTTTTAAACCAGCATAATAACCAATACCAACACAAGTAAAATTATTTGATTTATCAATAGTACCATTTAAAACCATATTAGAACCAACTGTATTTGATATACCACCTATATATATAACTTCATCATATGCAACAGCAGATTGATATTGTCCAGACGCAGATATAGATACTGATCTCCAATCTATTTCACTAGTATTAGTTGTACTCCACGTTACCCCATAATTGTTTGAAAACCAAATTCCTAATATCGTTCCAGTACCGCCAGCAGCCGCCATTTGATATTGTCCCGACGCAGATAAAGAAACAGAATTCCAAATGGCTCTAGTCGTATAATTATTTTTCCAAGAAATGCCATAATCATCGGATACCCAAATACCTACGGTTGCTGCACTAATATTGTCATTACCAATAACAGCCGTTTGATATTGTCCAGATGCAGATAAAGATATAGATCTCCAAGATGTACCATTTACATGTGTTTTTTTCCATGACAAACCATAATTAGATGAAACCCAAATACCCTGACTTGTTCCACTAGTACCACTAATAGTAGCACTTTGATATTGTCCTGACGCAGATATAGAAACTGAACTCCAATTGGTAGTAGGTGCAGATGTTTTTTTCCATGACAAACCATAATTAGATGAAACCCAAATACCCACGTTTGTTCCACTAGTAGCACCAATAGTAGCACTTTGATATTGTCCTGACGCAGATATAGAAACTGAATTCCAAATTGCAGAAGGAGCATTTGATTTAATCCATGTCAAACCATAATTAGATGAATACCAAATACCTGTATCTGTTCCACTAGTAGCATTAATAACAGCACTTTGATATTGTCCAGACGCAGATATAGAAACACTATCCCATAGAGCTGCAGGAGCATCAGATTGATTCCAAGCATTACCATAATCAAATGAATACCAAATACCTGTTTCATCTCCAATAGTAGCATTAATAACAACACTTTGATATTGTCCTGATGCAGATAAAGATATAAAATATAAAAAGGCATTTACACCATTAATTAAGCGATAATCACTAAATGCATTTAGTCCAAATTGAGTCATATCTACACCATAAGGCGTATTAGTAGTAATTACACTACTATCTGATAAAATAATACCTCCGTTTGTATATAAATTGTTAGGTATTACCACGTTATTTGTTGAGTAAAAGGTTCCACTTGGTCCTTGTGGTGAAAGATATATTGTTTCACTATATCCACTCAAGTCATCAGTATACCCGGGACCAGTAATTGCAGTGGGTCCTGTTATTGACCAATAATTTAAATCTGAGCCAGGAACACCTTGAGGTCCAGTGTAACCATTATACCCTTGATAACCACTTGGTCCAGTAGCTCCTGTTATAGTTGCAGTACCAGGTATTCCTTGGTCCCCTTTATTACCCTGTGGTCCTATATAACCAGTAGCTCCTGTTATAGTTGCACTACCAGGTATTCCTTGAGGTCCAGTATATCCTAATGTACCTGTTTGAAAAATAAAACTACATCTCCATGCCGTGCCACCAGCACCCCCTGCCAGAGTATCAAAACGAACTCTCATTGTATCACCTTGATTAAAAGTTGCAAATGTTCCATTTCCTGTTTTTACTGTGTTCCCCTGAGTAAAGTACCCATTTAAAGAAGCTTGACTAGTTCCACTTTTAAAAACAACAATATTTGCATCTTTACCACTAATTATTCCCGTAGCACATTCGTATCTATATCCTATACAAGTACATGTAGGCATAACAGTTTCTAAATTCATTGTTTTTGTTCCAGCACCCCACCCAAAAGTACCACTATTTGTAGCATCTCCATTAAATTCGCACGATAAAACAAAATACCCGCCACCTGAACTTATTCCTTGAAAACCTTGTGCGCCTGCAACACCTTGGAACCCTGGATAACCGGTAGCACCAATTTTACCAGTAGCTCCTGTTAAAGTTGCAATACCTGGATCTCCTTTACTTCCTGTAGTTCCTTGAGGACCAATTATTCCAGTTGCCCCTGTTAAACTTGCAATACCAGGATTTCCTTGAGGTCCGGTATAACCTAATGCTGATCCAAGTACATATGAAATTTCATATGAATTAGGATTATATAATAGAGTGTAATTAGAATCAGCGTTACGAATAGGATTAACAAAAAAACCACTTGTTGTTGCATTTATATTTTCATCAGAAGTTGCATTTAAAACAATACTATTTTGCGATTGATTATTATTACCAGCATAATTACCAATCGCAATAGAATATTCACCTTGGTTTATTTCACCACTATTATATCCAATCGCAATACTATTACTCTGTTGTTGACTTCTACCTGAATTTACCCCAATACTTATTGCATTATTATATTGAAAATTGTTGCCAGAGTTACGGCCGATTGCAATACTATTGTTTCCTTGATTAGTTAAACCAGAACTATCACCTAATGCAATAGAATAATCGCCTTGATTAGCTCTACCGCTATTATTACCAATTGCAATAGAATATTTAGCAGTGCTATCATATCCCGCATAATAACCAATTGTAACTGTATTTTCTCCAATATAAAAACCACCTGCATAATTACCAATCGCAATAGAATTGGGTCCTTGATAATTTGCACCACTCTTTAAACCAATAGCAATAGCATTTTCACTTTGAGTATCATTGCCTGCATAATAACCAATAGAAATACTATTTGATTGTTGGGTATTTTTACCAGATTCTGCGCCAATTGCTATTGAATTTTCACTTTGATCCACATTACCTGCGCGATAACCAATACTAATAGCATTTACATATTGTCCCTGATTTCCGGATAATGCGCCAATTGCAATTGCTCTATCATTTTGATTTGAATAACCAGCTTCTCGTCCAATAGAAATATTATCTTCTACAATATATGCAATATTATCATTTGTGTAACCAGCATTATTCCCAATGGCAATAGAATATTTTCCATTATTTGATGTACCAGCATAATAACCAATAGAAATAGAATTTTCTTTTTGATTGGTTTCTCCAGCCTTCGTACCTATAGCAATTGCATTTTGTCCTTGAGAATTATATCCTGCAGCATACCCTAATGCAATTGCTGATTGACCTTGATTATTATTACCAGCATTTGCTCCTAGTGCAATTGCATAATTATTTTGTCCATTAGTAGCAGCATTAATACCAATTGCAACAATATTTTGTCCCGCGCTATTTTGTGCTGCATATCTACCTAGATTGACATTTCTACTACCTGTAAACCATTCATTACCATTCCAATAAACATAATCTCCATAAAAATAACTACTACCGCCAGTGTTAGTATCGCCTGTTGCTCCAGGTGGTGTCAAAGCTCCAGGAGGACCTTGTGGACCTCTTGCATTTTGAATAGTAAATAATGGTTTACTAAAATAGTTACCGTTTGTTAGATTATCCATATTATTAATAAATAGGGATATAATATTTAAATTTTAAATTTAGCTTAAATATTAATATATAAATAAATATATATTTATAATATACATGAATTTTGATCTGAATATTGATAATTATACTATAAATGAATTAAGAGATATGTTTGGTTTACCTGAAAAATATAGTAGAAATATGATTGATACAAAAGAATCCAAATTAGTAGACAATATTATTAAAAATAAAAATATGATGGAAGAAATGAAATTAAAAATTGTTTCTTTTATAATAAAAGCAAAGAATATATTAAATAGTCATAATTCCAGTGATAATTCAAATGAAAGTTCAAACGATAATAAAAAACAATTAGTAAAAACTCATACTATGGAAATAACAAAACAATCATTAAATTTAACAGATTTGGAAAGTATTGATGAACATATGATACAATTACGTCCTTCGGACGGAAGTGACGCTTCATTAGACAGGGGACAAATTAATCCTTTTAGAAAACGTACAATAACTCGTACCATAACTATTGATTCCCGATTTAGAGAGAGTTATTATAATTCAAGTTCCACTAGTTTCAATTTTCAATTACCATTAGTGGTAGAAAATGTATTGAATATGTCTTTATCATCTATAGAAATGCCTACATCTTATTATGTAATTTCAGATCAATATCAGAATAATTTTTTTACAATATCTGTAAATGGTGTAAGTAAAGTGATTACAGTTCCTAGCGGTAACTATACAACTTCATCTCTTACATATTATTTAAATACACAATTAGATTCATATGGTTCACCATTTCAATATATTAATATTGCTGTAAATATAGGCACTGGTTTTGGTGGTTCCGGACAAACATTAGTCGGTATAGATCCTGACAAACCAGAAGATGTATTAATAGATACAATTGAATTAAATTTTCAAGCGGATAGGCAAGGAAATGATGATAGAAGAACACCATTAACATTGAAATTCGGTTGGATTATAGGTTTTAGAAATGGTATTTATACCGGTAATTTAAATTATGTTTCGGAAGCAATTATGGATATATCAGGACCGCGTTATTTTTATTTAGCCGTAGATGATTTTAATAATAATCATAACAACAGCCTTTTTTATACCGCATTCAATTCATCGGTGTTAAATAAAAGTATTTTGGGACGTTTTCCTTTAAACACATCTTTGTACAGTATGTTGCTTCAAAATAATACGAACGTAGTTGTTCTTAGAAGAGAATACTTTGGACCAGTAACAATCCGTAATTTAAAAATAGAATTAATTGACGAATTTGGACGTACTGTAGACTTGAATTATATGGATTTTAGTTTTTCACTAATATTAACAATTGCATATGAACCATAAAAATTAATATTTATGTAATATAAATGACTTATACTTTACCAACAAGATTTTTTTCTACCATTCCTGGTAAAGGAGCATTTGGATCATTAAAAACAATACAAACTGCGGGTGACTATATTTCTAATAAAAAAGCAAAAAAGATATTTTGCAATACGAGCTTATGTAGGCCTTATAATAAAGTAACCAAACAAAGTGATTTGATGATGTTGAGAAAAGTGAATAATATGTATAGAACGTGTGGAAGTTATTATTTAAATAAAACAGACTTATCCGTTAATTTAATAACAAAAGTAAATTTAACTGGTGTTAAAGTCATAGCATCACAAGCAACAGGTGATTCACCTACTTCTATTATAGAGTTTAATAATTCTACAGCTAGTTATTTAGATGAAAATCCTTATTATGTACTCTATAAAGTAGATCCATGTGGCAGTTTATTTGGTAATAATGTTTGCGGTTTTAATAATTATCAAGATTTTGTTGAATATAATCCACCTTATGCTAATAATGTAGAAATTACCAATAAATATCATTGTAATTAGCAGAAAATATTTATCATTTTCATCGTTTTTCACCCATTTTTACAAGCATTTTTTTTGCTTTTCTGGAGATATTGCCATATTTTCTGCCTCTAGTTCTAAATTGTCGTGCGCGAATATAGGCAGCATATACACCTTTGGAACTAATTTTGCAAGTATTTTTTTTGCATATAGGAAATGATTTATTTGGTCCTAAAAAACATTTTTTTCCACATCTTAGTATCATAACACTTCTTTGATGAAAACCAGGTTTTTCTGATTTCCATCCACGAGTAGCAACACCACGTCCTCTATTTTTACAAGTAGTTGTCATATATTATAGAATAATATTTTTTATAATATATCATCATAGTATAATAATTAAAATTTAGGTAATGTCATCAGATAATGAAGACAAAACAAGTACCGACATGGATTATAAAAGAACAACGTTTTCTTCCAGTGCAATATTTGATTCAAATGAATATGATTATGATATATTAGATGGATTAATTTTAGATGTTAATAAGTTTGTGGAATTACCGATTATTAACTTGAATCGTGACAATACAACTTTAGATGTCACGGGTAATAATAACATTTTATCATCTAACCCACATGAACTAGATAAAAATAACATAATATATAAAGAAAACACTGAAGAAAACACTGAAGAAAACACTGAAGGAAAAGAAACCAAATTATTTGTGAATAAATATACTTTTAAAGAAGTAGAAGATGATATTAAAGTGAATTATTTTGAAGAAAATCATACATATTCTAGTTCTTTAGATATACTTGCAAGTTATTTAAAAGGACAAAAACTTATTTATATGGAATCCAAGGTATATTGTGAAGGAGAATTGAATAAATTAATGATGCCATCTATTTTGTTATCCACTTCGGCGACAGTATTATCCGCATTAATAAAAGATTTTGCTTGGGGGGCATATTTTATAGCATCTGTAAATGGAGTAATAGCATTTTTATTGACTTTGGTAAACTATTTTAAATTGGATGCGGCATCAGAAGCACATAAAATATCGTCTCATCAATATGATAAATTACAAACATCTATAGAATTTTTATCTGGTACCGCTTTATTATTTCCTAGTACCTTGACAGGAGATGGTAAGAAAACGATTGAACAAGTTATTAGTGAAAAATTAACTAGTATAGAAAAAAAAATAGGCGAAATAAAAGAAACGAATCAATTTATAGTACCTAAAAGAATAAGGACCATGTATCCAATTATTTATAATACCAATGTATTTTTAATTATAAAAAAAATAGAAGACTATAAAAAACGTAAAATTAATAATTTAAAAGAAACAAAAAATTATTTAAATTATTTGAAAGGTGTTTTATCTGCAAAAGTGAATAATATAAAAGATAAAACGAACCCAGATTATAGCAAAATAAAAAGCTTGCAAAAAAAAATTCAAACTCTATATGATCTTAAAAATGAATATGTAAAAGAAATTTTGATAATAAAATCAGCCTTTTCTGTTATTGATGAAATGTTTATTAAAGAAATGGAAAATGCAGAGATCCGAAAAAAATATTGGTTACGAAATTATTTTATTGGTTTATTTGGAAGTTCTTTTTTATTAGATACTTTTTTGAATATAAAGGATCCAAAAGAACTGAATGAATTTATAATTAGTATCATGAATCCTTTTAAAGAAGATGATGTATATATGAAAATAAAAAAACAAATGAATATATTGAAAAATAAAGAAGAAAGTGCTGAAAAACGCTATACAGAAATAAAAAATATAAAAGAAAATATAGATAAGTTGAGTATTCAAAATTATAAACTTACGAATGATCTATTAAATCAAAATATTAATTTGTCTAAAAATATATATGAAAAAATAGAAGAAGGTAATAATGGATTTAATTTAAATATTCCAAAGAAAAAATCAAATTTAAGTAAAATCATTAATTTGTTTAATAGTGAAAGTGGTAAAAACACAGATGATACTAATATTGAATTATATAAAAATGAAATATCTTATGTGAGAAAAAATTCGGATTCTGATTTTTCAGATATGGATATTCATGTAGATACAAAAGTATAAACAATACATACATTTACAATATCTGTATTGTTTGTATATTTATTTAAATCTTAAAAATTGGTTGTTTCTTTGTGGTTGTATAGGATATGGATTTCTTACGTTTTGTATATTTTGGGTGATCTGCATATTTTGAGATGGGTTGTTGAACTGCCTATTACTTGAATTAATTTCTACGCCCATATTGGTAGTGATTCTTCTATAATTATTATATTGTTGTTGCTGTTGTTGCTGTTGTTGCTGTTGTTGCTGTTGTTGTTGCTGTTGTTGTTGTTGTTGTTGTTGTTGTAATATTTGCTGTTGTTGTGGTATCAGTTGTCTTGATATATATTGTGGTTGTGGTCTTGTTTGTGATGGTCTAGATTGAGAAGGCGGTGATTGATATGATTGTAATTCTTGTTGTGATTGTTTTGGTTTGGTTTTTATTTGTTCTGATCGTTTTTGGTACATTCGTTGTGATTGTAAGTCTTGTAATTGAATTATAGACGGAGACATAAGATGTGATGTTTTTTGTCGGTATAATTGACGAATATTTGGCGATTGAAATGAATAATTTTTTTTAGCATAAGGTTCAGGCTCTGCTTCAACAACTAACACTTCATTTAAAGAATCTTCACTAGATTCATAATCTTCTATGCTCAATTTAATAGGTTCTTTTATTACTTCATCTGATGGTATATTTTTAGATTTGACTTCTAACAATTTTTTTTTAATGATATTAGAATCATCGTTTCTAACAAATTCTAATTTACCATCTACTACAATAATATTCATATAGGAAATCAAATCTTTTGGATGAATAGAATTGTTTATTTCACTGATATTATTATTATTATTTAACTCTGTTAAAGTTGAATCCATCAATTTTATATATATTATATAATTATCTAAAAAATAATCTATATTTTCTATACTAATTATATGTTAGATACATTTATAAAAACTAAAGGAATATCCAAAACTATTGTTCATAATAATAATAAAAATTATTATGATGAAGTAAATTGGGATGCCGATTATGATGGTGACAAAGCCAATATATCCTTACATGTGAATGATAATGGAAGAAAACAACATATAGAAATGAAAATGGATAATGATGATTTGACAAAACTATTAATTATACCTAGTGAAAATAAAATGTTAGATAAGAGATTATACAATGATTTTTTAAGTAATAATCCTAAAATGAATAATAAATTAATAGAAATACCTAAAGATAGTAAAATTAAAAAGAAAGTACATTTTAACAATGATATGTTAAATGATAAAATTTATACACATATATCAAGTCCGTTACCAGAAGAGGATATTTTGTTTCCGTTGACAATACATAATAAAACTCATAAAAACTATAAAAAACAAAGAAAACCTAAAATAAATATGACTCGTAGAGTAGAGAGAACAAAATCATTATCGCCAAAAAAAACATTAAAAAAACACAAAATTTCAAATCGTAATACACGGAAAACATTTTAATTTATTTTAGATTTTTCCATTATATTCATTATCATTGTATCATCTTCAGAATAACTCCGTTTTCTTTTATTTAATTTGTACATTTTAGCAATATGTTTATCCATCATTTGTGTTATATAAAATTTAGAGGCAAATAAAATATTGTCAGTATCATTATCATAAATAGTTTCAATATAAATTCCTTTAATATTTTTAATTATTTTAAGAAACTTTAGAATGTAATCAATATTACAGTTATAATTTTGAAAAATTAATGTAATAATACAGTGATTTCTGTTATAACATAGATTATTTTCAAACTCAAAATCATTGTAAAATTCATTACAACCATTTTCTATTGCTTTAGAAATAATAAGCTCTTTTGTTTCAGAAATATTGTGTTTCAAAGTATTAAAAGATACTTCAATATTATACCCCATTATAATTGCTAAACATTTTTAAAAATAAAAAAAAAATAATACTTATTAAGGTATTATTTTTTTCTCTGTATATATTGATTTAATTTTATATAAAAAAATTTGGTTATTTATAAATTATTTAAAATCAAATATAATATTAAATGGCTTATAGAAGATTTGGACTGAATAATTGTCCTGGTAACAATACAAAAAATAAAGTAAATAATGCTTCGGTAAGTGATACATTATTAGTTGTAGGTCAAATTGGTGAGCCAAACTCGCAAATTTCTATTGAAAGTGCATTAAACCTTAATAACAATTTAGATGTACTTGGAAATGTAATTATTCAAGGATCATTAACATTAAATGGAAGAAAACAAGGAATCACTGGATTTACAGGTACAACTGGTTATACAGGCCCAATTGGTTATACCGGTACAACCGGTAATACAGGTACAACCGGTTATACAGGCCCTATTGGTTATACAGGTACAACCGGTAATACAGGTTTTACAGGATTTACTGGTCCAACTGGGTATCAAGGATTCCAAGGATATCAAGGATATCAAGGATATCAAGGATTCCAAGGTTTTACAGGATTTACTGGTCCAACTGGGTATCAAGGATTCCAAGGATTCCAAGGTTTTACAGGATTTACTGGTCCAACTGGGTATCAAGGGTTCCAAGGTGAACAAGGATTCCAAGGTTTTACTGGTCCAACTGGGTATCAAGGATTCCAAGGATTCCAAGGATTTACAGGTTTTACAGGTTTTACAGGTCCAACTGGGTATCAAGGGTTCCAAGGATATCAAGGATTTACTGGTTTTACTGGTCCAACTGGGTATCAAGGATTCCAAGGATTCCAAGGTTTTACAGGATTTACTGGTCCAACTGGGTATCAAGGATTCCAAGGATTTACAGGTTATCAAGGTTTTCAAGGTTTTACAGGTTTTACAGGTCCAACTGGGTATCAAGGGTTCCAAGGATTCCAAGGTTTTACAGGTTTTACAGGTTTTACAGGTCCAACTGGGTATCAAGGGTTCCAAGGATTCCAAGGTTTTACAGGTTTTACAGGTCCAACTGGGTATCAAGGGTTCCAAGGATTCCAAGGTTTTACAGGTTTTACTGGTCCAACTGGGTATCAAGGATTCCAAGGATTCCAAGGTTTTACAGGATTTACTGGTCCAACTGGGTATCAAGGATTCCAAGGATTTACAGGTTATCAAGGTTTTCAAGGTTTTACTGGTTTTACTGGTCCAACTGGGTATCAAGGGTTCCAAGGATTCCAAGGTTTTACAGGTTTTACTGGTTTTACAGGTCCAACTGGGTATCAAGGATTCCAAGGATTCCAAGGTTTTACAGGTTTTACTGGTTTTACAGGTCCAACTGGG
>Ga0209400_1000424_pt1 | contig 36643 bp, 47 predicted proteins | sample M_130807_EF_Meta_FD_187313 | JGI IMG/M metagenome (GOLD analysis project Ga0209400, IMG submission 187313) | Freshwater microbial communities from Lake Montjoie, Canada to study carbon cycling - M_130807_EF_MetaG (SPAdes) (version 2) | ecosystem: Environmental > Aquatic > Freshwater > Lake... | reverse complement strand
CCAGTAGAGTTCCCGCATCCGCTTGACGTGCCACGGGGTGGTGCGGACGCGGTACTTCCGTCCCTTGAAGTAGGAGACGGAGATAGGATCTGGCGGAAGGTACGGAGGACGGGCCATTAGACACCGCACATCCCTTCGCACTCATTTTGAAAATGAAAGCTGCCTTGGGTCTTGTCCTCGCTGAAGTCAATTTCCCCAAGCGGTTTCAGTGAATTGTGCAGAAACAGTTTTCCACGCATACGATTAGGTCCGTTCTCCAGCGTTCTCAATTGCTGCATTTTTTGTTCAAATGCCACTGCGTCAGCAAATTCTTGGGGTTCTTCGTTTTTCATACGACGCCATTCATGATCGGAATGAAACGGGCAATAAGTGCAAGCAGAACGGGGGGGGGGGGGATACCCATTCTTCTCCATCCAGCGCAAGCAATCATGGCGCGTCATATCCATATCAATCAGAGGATACCGATTTTTTGCCCATTTGAGTTGGCTTGGTTTCATGCGCGAAACTTCATCAAGCGATATCCCTATCCACGAAATGACTCCGATAGTCTTTTGACCGCGTTTTATGCTGCCAAGTTGTTTGGCTTTTCTAAACATAGGGTCGAGCTTATGATTCTTTGTGCAGGCGCGGCCTGTAATCCCTCTTGTTCCATCTGGATTTAGGGTAAAGGCAGGAATCAAATTCTTAAAATAGGTCGCACCGTGCTTTTCATGTGTTCTTGGTTTGAACACAGCCTCAGTTAAACTTCCCGCCGTGACCCGATAGACTGGGAATGGCAACTGTGTTTCCAGCCAATCCAGCCATTTGTAAACACTGGCTGGTTCTGCCTGCGTGTCCGCAAAGATCGCAGCCAGTGGCATTGGGCCAACTTCTCCCTTTGCAGCCATGAGTGCCAGCGTGCTGCTTTGCACGCCAGCCCCGAGCGAAAGGATATTGATGGGTTCTTGGCTCATCCTATGCCCCTAGAACAGGCGTAGCGGCATGGGTAACGCCTGGTGCGGGTGTGGACTGGGCTGGAGCGGCTGAAGAGGCTTTGCGGGCCTTCCTGTGGTTGATAATCATTTTCAGCTCCGCATCACTGACCATGACCTTGGTGTATTGGAGATAAGAAATGTAACGATAGACCGTTACCATTTGGGTTTTGAGTGTGCGGGCGATGGTGCTGATTTTCGCGAAATCATTTAACATGGTTTCGACGTTGTCAGCCATTTGCTTGTTAGGACGTTTCATTTCAATTTTCATGGGGGTTTTATGGTGTGTTGATACTTTTTCTCAATTACGATGTTATTTATTATTGCACTGCTCGATAGATAGTTCCTCGGCAGGAGGTCTGAGGATGTAACTGAGCATGGCGCGAAGTGTGCGAATCTCGCCAGCAGTGAGTTCCCCGCAGATCAGGGCGAGCTTGGCATCGCTGGCTGCGTCCAGGTCTTTGGCCCGTGCGTGCGCTACGTCTGGCTGACAAGTGAGCATGGTTTCTTCTGTGCTCATTTCTCGCCCCCCTTCATCGCCGCGTCGATTGCGGCAAAGCTTTCGGTGTCCGTGCGTGGTGTTGGTTGCATCGCACTCATTACCTCCAAGAAGGCCCGATGCGCTTCCCCTCCGTCTTCGATGCGCTGGCCCTTGTAGGTCATGCCGTCTTCGTCGAGCCGCATGATTTCTTGGCTTGCCTGTCCACAGTGGAAGGTGATGTTGTCGGTTTCGGGGATTGTGCGGGGCGTGGGTGTGCTCATTTCGCATCCTCCTTCATAGCCGCATCAATCGCTGCGCGTAGATCAACGCCGCAATGCCAGACTCGCTCACCTGCGACAGTGAGCAGTATCGTGCCAGCATCCAGCCGCGCCCGCTCGATGGCGAGTTCGCGTTGCAAATCTTTAATTGACGCATAATCATCCATCGCCTCGCTGCGTAGACGTTCTTTGGCTGCGGCGAGGTCAGCCTCGGCTTTGATGGCTCGCTCCAGCGCACCGTTCCAGTTGACGAGGGCGACGGTCTCAGCGGCCTCGGCGCGTTCGGCGCGGGCGTTGGCGCGGTCAATCCACGTTTCAAATTTATTGGCGTCATTGGTGCCGCAAATCAGAGTGAGGGCGCGCAACTGGGCTTGCAGATGGTCGCGCTCGGCTTCCGCCGCCCGCGCCTCCGTTAGGTAGTGCGCGGCCCATTTCGCTTCGTTCTCCACCTCGGCGCGAAGTTCGCGCTCGACCTCGCACGCTCGCTGATAGAGCGTGTCCGCCCGCTCTAGGTCGGAGCGGAGTTGGTCGCACGCTCTCGCCTCGCTGGCAGCAATGAACTGAGCAGATTCTTCTTGATAGCTCGATTGGAGAATATCGTGCGCCAGTTGATAATGCGCTTCGGTGGGTGTGTTCATTTCTGTAGTTGGGTTAAAATGTATTTCTGAGCTACTGCTTCTAGTGCGTTCCAAGGTCTATCTGCATTGCTAGGATCTGTGGAGTTCTCGCGGACCCATTCACGCCAGCCTTTGGGTTCGCTGCTGGTTTGAGCGGAGGGAGTGGGGAACGAGGTGGCCCCTGCTCCGTTAAACTGAATAGGCCGATCGGACGATTGCGCCTTGTTGAGCCAATTGAGGAAACGCATCTGGCTGACACCCACGTTGCGGATGGAGGCCCAAGCTTGCGCTTTGCCCAGCTCCCGTTTAATGTCGATGCCAGCATAGGCTGGATTCTGCTCCAATTCCTCCAGCCATTCGGCGTCTACTGATTTAATGCGAGTTGCCCTGACTTTCAGCCCCTCATGCGGGTAGGAGTCGTAAGCTTCCTGCATGGCTTGCAGCCATTCAGTTTTATTCAGCCGTCTGCCAATAGCCTTGGCCTGTCGGCAGCAGGCGTCAAAGGCGTGTTCTGAGAAAGTCATGGTCGTAATAAAGGTTCCTGACGTGTTCTGCGTAGTCCCAGCGTCCCTCCATTCGCCTCACCATTCCTGCGTAGCCGCAGTTCCAGCGCAGGGCGAGGAGCCACACTGAGGGTTTGATGCCGTCTTGCCGCATTCTCTGGATGGCCCGCAATAGGGCTTTCCGTGCGATTTGACGGGCTTTGTCGGGCTGGCTAGCCCACGTGTAGGGGTCGGTGGAGAAATCGCTCCACGTCGCCCGAGTAAATTGGAGGGCACCCCCAGCGTTGCTCCAGGGGGCACCCTCCTTGTGTTCGATGCAGGCTATCAGCCTCTCTAGGTCAATCGTCCATGTGGTCGGAATCTCCGAAGCGGAAAACGCCGATAAGGATCCCAATAAGAAGCCAGATAAAGCACGCAAGTAGCCAAACATAGGTGTTCATCGTGCGTGAGCATCCCTCCAGCGCACGACGACTCGGGCGTGTGCCGCTGGATTTGTTGCCTTCTCGTAGGATCCAACGAGGTCGTTGCGACGGGCGTAAGCTCGGCACACGGCCCCGATGGCGTTTACATGGTTAGGTGGTGGCCCGACATGGCTAACAACTTCATGTGCGGTGAAGGATCCCTGCGTCCGTAGCAACCGTCCTGCCTTCTCCTCAAACGCCTCCACCCAACTATCGGGCGTGTGCTCAAGAATGTGCGTTAAGCATTGGTCCCTTAGCCATTCGCCTAGTTCTATCTGGTGTCCCGTTGTACTGGTTTTCATGTTAGAGTTGGCATGATTAGAATGGGACGCTTTCACTGTCACCTTCTGCGGCAAGATCCTGTGTTTCCATCAACTTGCCAATGGTTTTAGCTGCTGGACTGTCAGCCGACTCTCCACCACGAAACGCTAGGTACTCGTCTGCTTGGGAGCAGATTTTCTGCACCCACGCTGGCAGCTCGGAGGGCCAATTGACATCCGTGTTGCCCGTCTTCTTGGCCAGATCAATGGATTCCAGAAGGTTAAAGTACAGCGGTGTGTTCTCTGGTCGCACTGACGCCATTTGCCGCGGCAAAGCGGAGATACCGCTAATGTCAGCGTACACCGCCCCAGCGCGATCAGAGTGAAGGACGGAGATGAGGCAATTGGAGCCGATCACCTTGGAGACATCAAAGCCGTTAAGCTCCTCCTGCGTGAAGGGTTTCCCTCTCCACGACTGGAGGTCTTTGCGGAGGCTTGATTTCTCGTTAAGGCTAAGGGTGTATCGCTTGCTGATGCCCCGTGGCAGATCCTGATCCTTAATTGTGATGCGTTCCGAGGGAATTTCGAAGCAGACAACAATCTTTTGGCGAGGCGTAAACTTCTCGGATGGCTGGGTGCCAACGGCGATGATGCCGTAGCAGACTGCGTGATGGGTTCCCGCTGGCACTGGGTCGGACTTGGTTTTATTGGAGACGTTGATAGGCATGACTGTTTTGTTTTATTGGTTTACTGACGTGTTACTGGTTGCTGACAAAGAGGGCGGGCGATACCCTTTCAGGTACTGCCAGAGTTCGATCATATTACGGAATGCGTGCCAAGCTGCGTGCAACTGGCTATGGTCGTAATGCACTACGTCTACGCGTCCTGGTTCTGTGGTTGAGATGTAGACGTTGGCCCCACAGATCGGAACGGACAGGAACTTGGCGACACCGTAAGCGGCGATTTGCATGGGTTCAGTGTCCCACGGCTCGCACTTGACGCCCGCCTTGGTCTTGCGGGACTTGAAGTCTAGGATGCCTTGCTTGCCGTCACGGACCATAACTGCGTCGGTGGTGCCAGCGTAGCCGTTGACAGCGTTGACCAACCGGAGTTCGTGCTGCATCAGCCGAATGCCAGCAACGTCCAGCGCGGCCACGACAGGCCGAACGTAGGCGTCCATACCCTCAGGGATGGGAAAGCCTTTGAAATGGGCTTCTAGGGCACCGTGAATGGCCGTCCCCAGATCGGCTGCATCCCCGACTTGCTCAAACGCTCCTTCGATGGTGCGTCGGGCGTAAGTTCCAGCCTCCTCGCCGTCTTGCGGTGGGTTGGCGTAGGCTCGTTCAGCCACCTGCTGAAGCTTCCAGTCATCCAGTTGTGGCTTGGCCATAACTGACATGATGGTTGTAACGCTAGGGTACAGCCCGAGCTTCCGAGCGTCTGCCAGCGTAGTGGCCCGCATCCCGCCGCCCTTTGCCTTAGGAACCTCAAAGCAAGCGTTCCCGTTCTGATCGTACCAATGTTGTGACTTATTCATGTTCTGTTTTTACTGGTTGTGAGAGGCGGAATGCCTCTCGATGGGGCTGATAAGATACATTTTAACTTAGCTTGCAACTCTTTTTCTCATAATTGTTGAAATAAATCTTGCCCCCCTGTTAATTCGTTACTTTCTTCTTCCTCGTCAAGCGGGGTAGTAGCCGCGACGAGCAAAACAATTTTAGTTGTCAGTTTGAAAGCCCGCCGTGCCTACTACCACGCGGGCTTTTTTATGCCCTGATGCGTAAGCAGCCCGCAACGCTGCAAAGACCTCAAGCTGAGATTGGCCCACAAGCCGCCGCACCGCAAGGTGGGTTAGGAATCAGCCTCTGATCCTCAGTATCGGCAGCCAGAACGATTACCCGCTGGCATAAGAGTGTAGGTTTACCTAGTGAGCCGAGGTCAATCCGTGTGCAGCTGGCACGCCCGAGCGGATCCCTCAATACGTCCAGACACCCAGTCCAAGGCGCATTAGCACCAATAGCTCGCCCCCTAGCAGGGGTGAGCTATGCCATCCAACCGTGCCCGAGCCAAATCGCACGAACACCTACGAATGAAACTTAACCAATGGAATAAAGCGGACTGGATCCTGCCGCACGCTGCTCACCTGCCAGTGGAAGTTGAACTAGCAGGGGGGAAGACGGAAGTCAGGGATGAGGTATCCGGAGACTGGAGACAGGTGGTCAGATGGAGGATGATTGACAAGCGGGAACATAAGGCTCAGAAGAAGCTCAAATGATTACGCACCGTGGAGAGACGTTCAGCGGGTACGGCAAGGTGAAGCGGACGCCTGGCGGACGGAAGAAGTCGGCTGTCCTTGTGAAGAAAGGTGGCAAGACGAAGATCGTCCGTTTCGGGGATCCTCAGATGTCCATCAAGAAAGATCAGCCAGCACGAAAGAAAAGCTACTGTGCTCGGTCAGGTGGAATAACGGGCAAGGATAACATCTTTAGTCCAAATTATTGGAGCCGAAAAGCTTGGAATTGCTGAAGGCAAAAATGAAAAAGGGAATCTGCCAGCCAAATTGCTGGTCAAATTCCCTGGTTGAATTGCTGAGTCAAATTACTGGGTCAAATTACTGGGTCAAATCTGGCCCCATTGTGCAGCCATAGCATCAGCGATGCCTTGGTAAGTCTTTGACCGGATCTTCCACCTGTCCTTGCTTGGCCCGAGCTTGTTTTGGCCGCTGGGTGTCTGATTCTCCCAGCGTCCGCTCTCTGGCTTGGTCAGGACGTTGGTGGGGATGAGTGGCGGGAGGTTTTTTAGCCATAAGCAGGTGGTTTTAGATTCTGGGTGGCCGAATTGCCAAGGGTGAATGATTTGGTCAGGCTTGCGGATCCTGCTGGAGATGCAACCGATCGGATTTTCAAGGGCGATGCGTGGGCAATCGGCATCCATGAGCGTCCGCACTAGGTCAAGCGCATCCTCGGTTAGCTGGGGATCCCGCAGCCCCCGCACTGTCCAATGCATCCCAGAACTGCACAGATAGGTGCAAGGAGGGAAAGCAATGATTAGATCCCATGCCCATTGCTCTCCGAGCAGTGGCCTGACATCGCCTGCAAGGTGGTTTCCTTGCGATTCTGAGGGCATCAGGTCGCAAGACCATGCGTCGTGCCCTAATCGGGCGAATGCATCCCTGACGGCCCCAGAATATTCGCAGGCGACAAGAATTTTCATGGTTTGGATTTGGAGGCTTCACGCCTCTCCTGCAGTTTGGCCCAAGCGTAGATTAGGGCGGACAAGTCGGCAGCGGACACCAAGCATTTGCCCTTGGGTGTGCTCCATGCGGCTCGCTGGAGCCGCTGCAAGGCTTGGTTGGTCATGGCACTGCCTTCCTTAGCTCGGAATCAGCGTGTTGAGCCGCTGACTGCGCCTCAACTTTTGTGTCAAAAGGCCCGAAACACAGGCTAAAGGGCCAATCAATCGGCAGATCCCGACAATCCACGCCGACAGCGTACCAACCCGCTGGCATACAACCGTCCGAAACCTCGTCGTGCTCGATGCGCCATGCCACGGCGATATGTTCGCCTGCGGCAATTGCACGTTGAGCTTGGGCTTGCCACCAATTTTGATCGTCTAATTTATTTATATTCATGGCTGGGTGATTCATGGCTGGATTTACTGGCTGTGTTAATGGTTCGCCGTTGGCGCACCCTGTAACCACCCCGTTAAGGGTGGTTAGGAGGTAGGTCAATCAGGCGATCAAATCCATTTGGTTAAAACTGTCCTCCGCTTCCGTGGTGATCTCGATGTCGTCTTGCTGAATCTCGGGGATCTCGGGGCAATTGGCGTGATGGTTTCCGTGCGATTGTCCGCACTCTGGGCAGATGTGTTTCATGGTGTGAAGTTATGGGGAGTGAACATACGGGCCTCGCGAATGGCGCCCTTGGCGTGATACCTCATCATGGTGCGTATTGCTTTCTGGGAATAGATGTCGGCCCCTGAATTTTTGATGAAACCTAAGGCAGCACGGTAGGCGATGGCGCAACGCACGCTGGATCGGCTCCAAACGCACGCTTCGATATCTTGTCGGGTGATACGTTTATTCATGGGTGGAACGGAGACTGGCGTTGCGGTTGTAGGTGCGGCCCTCCGAATAAAGCTCCGCGAGGTGGTCAACGTCCTCCTCGGTGAGGCGGCGGCTGTCATAGATTGCGGCAAGTTCTGCCGATAACGGAGCGAAGCGGCTGTAGGCTGCTTTGCGTTGCTCGTCGCGGGCCTGTGCGGCCTCGCGCTCGGCGTGGTTTCGAGTGCTCATTTGACACCTCCCACCCGCGCAATCACTGCGCGGGCTTGAGTCTGTGCAGCCTCAAAATCTTCATCAAGACTGAGCTGATCCATTCCGTCCACGCACGCCGACAAACCTTTAAGAGCGGAAATGGCAATTGCGGCGGAAGCTACGGCAGCGTCGTAAGCTGCGGTCTTTTTGGCGGAGTGGGTATGCGTTGCGAACCGACGATACGCAGCGAGGGCTGCGGTGCCTTGGTCAATGGTGGATTCTTTTTTAATCATGGGATTTGTGGGTTGAATTAACTTCGGTGAGAATGGCTGGCAAATCGATGCCGTAGATTTCCAAAAGCTGATCGAACACCTGATGGTTGTACTCTTTCCACACTGGGTCGCCATTCGTGGCAAAAACCAATGCACCACAAATCTCATAAAGGTGCAGAGTCCAATCCGCACTTTGGAGATGCTGCGGGTGGCGGAAAGAGCCGAGATATTCGGCGTGGCGGCAATGCGCGTGCCGATATTCGGTTTGGATGGCGAGGGACTTTACGCTATCAATGTTGATTTTCATGGGCTGAATTTACGGGTTGAGTTGACTGACGAGGAAGGGAGGTTGTGAGAGGCAGGACGATAACACAAGATAAAATGTTGCATGACCCTTATCCAGTAGCTGATCTACTGGGTCAAATTGCTGGGTCAAATGCTGGGTCAAAATCTTGGGTCAAAATCGTTGGTCAAATTCATGGGTCAAATTGCTGGGTCAAATCTGTCCGTCAAATTGCTAGTTGAATTCACGGATCAAATTCACTGGTCGAATTGCTGGGTCAAATTGCTGGATCAAATCTATGGGTCAAATTGGGTGGTCATGTAACGTCAGGCGTTACATCCGTAACGTGCGACGTTACGTCAAACGCAGCCAATCCTTGGCCCGCCGCTGGCCAGCCTAGGCGAATGCATGGGCGTGCGTACGGACTAGCCGAAAACGGGCAAGGACGGACGGGGAACGGGCAAAGAAAAAGCCGCGCAGAGTGTGCGCGGCTTGGCTTGGATTGGTTCAGCGTGATTTGATCAAATAGGAGTGTGATGAAACGAAATCGCCGATCCAGTGTTTCGGAACCGGAAACCACCGATTGTGCGTTTCAATGAAGTAAAGATCGCTTGCTTCAATGACCAAAAGAGCAGCATTAATTTTCCAAGGTTTCATGTCAGTGGGTTTTATAGGTTACATTGAACGTCTCGCGATTCCAACAGGCCCGACATGAGCCGCAAACGTTCCCTTGACGCGAGGCGGGGCAGGAAAACGCTGTTTCGCACGCTCCGCTAACTTGCACCCCGCACCGTCTCGCGAGCGTCTCGGGGGCCGCACCGTCTACCATCAAAGCCGAAAAGCGCACCGTAAGGTTACCAGGTACCACGCCACCCTTTTCAATAAACTCGCGCACCATGCCATACTCGCGAGTTGGCAACCAATGGCGCACGTTAGGCGTCAACCGTGCGATTTCGCAAATCTTCCCGAAATGTGCCACGCTCTGCAGGTCTCCACTGTCATGCCAGCGGAAATATCCGCTCTTTTCAACTGCATTAATGGCGGCCACCATGTCGGCCACCCACTTGCGGCCCCGTATTGTCTTAAAACGCCGTTCCAGTGCATTCTGCACGTTGGGAAACGCGTATCGCCCTTTCAACGCATAGCAGATAGAGCAGATGGAATTGGAAACCTTTCGCATCTTCCGTCCGGTTTTGCAATGCCGAGCGGGGATCGAATAGCCGTGGCATGGCATTTTAGAGGGAGCGGAGAATCCGCCCACAGCGTCGAGCAACTGAGTTTGAGTAATCATTTTTTTACTGGTTGGTTGTACTGGTTGGTTTCGCTCCCCCATTAAAGGAAAGCGGAAAGGAATAGGCAGGCAGCTAGCAATAGGAGAAACACGGTTCCCCCTAGGATGTCGTCGCGATCCTGAGGTGTAAGGTTCATGCGACCACCTCCGCCGCCCGCTCCGCGTCATACCGCGCACAAAGCGCAACGTAATCCGCTTCTGCCGCATCACACTCCGCCCGCAAGCGATCCAACTCCAAGGCGGCAGCTTTGCCTTCTTCGCTCTGGGTATAAATGTAATACTGTTCCGCCGCATTGCGTCGGCGAGCGTCTTCTAATATTTGCAGGAGGTACATAGATAACTGGTTTATTTACGGGTAGGATGCCAAGGCAAACGCGCCCTGACTGCTCACACCCTGACTCTCTCTTCCCATCCTTGCAACTTCTTTTCCCCATGCCAGCACGCAAGTAGTTCTCCTAATACCCCTATAAGCATCACTTATCACTTATGACTTGCTTATCGTCTAAGCATTCGCAATTCGTCCTATTCTATGATTTCCTCCTCCGTCTCCTCCTCCTCCGTTGCTACCGTTTCCTCGCCTGCCGTTCGCAAGCGACGTTTAGGCCGTCCTAGCCGCAAGCGTGTAGCGGGCCGGGAAAGCTGGCTAAGCACACTAGTAAAGAGCGGACGCGCCCGTGACGCCCACGCTTATGCGGATCAGTATCACTTAGCCGGATACCTGCAGGCACTGCTCGCTAGTAACCCTCAGGTGGATACACGTATTGACTGCTCCGATACCGGAGTCACGGACCAGCCGGATGGGGGGGAGGGGGGTCAGCCTGCCAGCGGGGATAATTATAACTATAAATCCACCCAAGAGGTACGAATTTTGCAGTCAGGAGGAAAGCTGACGTTGGGAGTAGCGGCTATTAGGGAAGTAGCAGGAGCTATAGCCTTGGCAGAAGAGGCAGGCTTGGCAGCTGCCAGTGGTGGTAATTGTGCGGCACAAGAGACGGCACAAGAGCTTCACTCCCCTGACGGGGAGTTGGAGGGGAATAGGCAGTTTGGTCAAGCAGATATAGTGGCGGAAAAAGCTACTTATGCTAGTAGTTGGGGTGAGTCGAGATGGGTAGAAGAAGGAGAAGGGTTGGTGGGTAAGGTGTGCCGTAACAAGCAATACAATGAGCTGAGATTGCCAGGGAAAGATGGTGTGGGCGAGCTGTGGACTAAGGTGGCTAACTGGAACTGGAGGAATGGACTGGTGAGGGGGGAGCGGGTATGGGTGAAGCGGACTTGGCTCAGTGCAGATGATACGGATTCGGAATATATGGTGGTGAGGCGGATGGATGTGAATGAAGGCGTGGAGGCGGAGCCTGTGGCAGAGGTCGTAGCTGCGCCTGAACGTGAGCCTGTGGTTGAGGCTGTAGCCGCGGCGGCGACAGACGCCACGGACACCAGCCATGTGCTGCCTCAGTTCCTGAAGCAGGATACCGTGTTTCCTAGAAAGCCTGAGTCAGCCGATGAGTACATTGCCCGCATCAGGGAACAAGCTTCGCAATGGGCTAATGGCCTTGCTCCGTAAGCTGTATGGCTAAAGGAGTCAAAGTTGATGGCAAGCATGGCAAGGCGACTTACAGCCCGCAGAGGTTAATCAATTCTGTGGCGATGGCTACGCTGGACGGGAGAGGATTGGGCTTGAAGAAGCATCCCTCTCTGGGTGATGTGACGGTTGATGATCGCAGGGTTCTGCAACGTATTGTAGGAATTACCGTGGAAGAATTTAATCAAAGACTCATAGGCAAACTGGATACCTTGGCGGATAAGATTGTGGACCGAATGCTGGAAACAGTAGACGACACACCCTTGCAAACGCTTGGGTTTAACCTGGCGGTAGCCATTGACAAACGGCAACGCATTGCAGGCTTAAACGCTACGCAAGGAGCCAACGTTAACATCCAAGTTAACAACTATGGTTCTCTGAGCAAAGAGGAGATTGTCGCCCGCTTGAGTGGCAAGACGGGCGTGCCTACGATTCAGTCAGCCCCCGTGGACATTGGTAACTGCAATGACATCGACGCTAAGATCAGCAAGAAGACAGGGGCTGTTAAGGACTAGGTTGGCTTGTCTGTCTTGATAGCCTTGCGGAGCTTCTTCATTTCTTCCTGCAACTTTAGATGCTCTTGTTTAAGTTTATCATGAGCGTCTAGCAGGCCAAAGAATGCCTCTGCTTGACGACCAGCGTGCCACCGTTGCTCAGGGGTAATTACTTTGTAGTCAGCATTCATGGTCAGTTGCGGTTGTTGTTATTCTTTTGCTTGGCCTCTTGGTTCTGTTTGATCAGTTGAGTTTTGATTACGGCTAGTTCCTCTTTGCGCCACGGCTCTGACAGCATTTCCATGAGCTTGGGCGTTTCAATGGGCAGCGTTACTCTGGACTCGTGACCAAGTACCATCAGAGTATCCATCCAGATATCGTAGCCAGACTCCCGCGCCAGCTTGCAGAATCCATAGTCTTCCGAAAGATAGGCATTGGGTTCATCGTAACGCACGGACAACTCACGTTCAATCCGCATCCGCAACTTATCATCATTCTTGCAATCAGTCATGGCATTCTTGATCTGTTGCAAACGGTAGCTCGGAATGTTGCGTCCTTGAAGTTCCATAGGAAACAGTTCAGGAATGGAACGTGGTGCACGATTAGGATCCAACAGCATTGCCACTCGATCTGGATTGTCGTGAGCAATAGCTTTAAACACGGACACCTTGATTTTAGAAAAGCCAATGCTTGCGCGTTCTACTTTCTGCAATCCTTCCTCGTTAGCCACCTCACCAGGTAACGGCGTAACGTGCCAATGCGTATCCAAGGACCGAGAGGCGTAGACCGACGTGACAATATCTTTGTCATGCCCGATTAGCCGCATTAACGCACTGTCAGTAACATCAACCCCGTTCCGTTGCGCCAAGACATCCTTATCCCAAAAGATGACTTCATCAAAATTGTTCTCAATAGCATAAGCTGCAATTTCGTTGCGGGCAATTTGTACCGCAGGACCATCCAGCAAGATCCAGTCTAGTTTGACATCAGGAATCTTGGCGGACGCCATAACTAGGCTGGTCCGAAAATAAGATTTAGGAATGTCTCCTTTGAGAGGAGTTCCAATGAGGATTCGTTTAGTAGCCATGCAATAAACCTGCAATGATTACTCAGTCTTTGAAGCTAAAAATTCACAGCATCTGTCGTTATTAGCGTTTCTAATACCTGATGTGTTGATAAAAAGAATCATTGGCTATTGCAGGAAACGCATCTCACCCTGCCCAATGATTACTCGTACAAAAATTAACGAATGGTTAATTGAACCGGACATTGAAGGCGCAAGGGAATACGCCCGCCTCTCAGTTAATGCAGAACCTGAAGGCATCAACATTGATGGCCAAGGCATCATTACATGGAAGCAGTTGAAGATAAGCCGCGTAGCTTACGCAACGTTGATTAAACCCTTTAAGAAAAAGAAGTAATCCTATGGCACTTGGCGATGTTCATTACTGCGATGACTTTAAACCTGACTTTGGAATCCCGTGGGTTTCTAATCCACCTGATTCGGTTCTGATGAGTTGGCCTAAAGAGAAACTGGCCGAGTACTTGACGTTTCGTGAGCAACGCAATCACGACGCTTTGATGAATCCGGTAGGTGCAGGTTGGATTCTTCCTTCATGGCAGACCATGATGAAGAACTGGAACAAATATACCAACCACGTCATCCTGGGCGGAAATCGTAGTTCAAAATCGATGATAGCCAGCAGGTTATGCGTCTGGGCGGCAGGTACAATCCCTGGTGCAGAGGTTCGGGCCTACCACGTAAACGAGGACCGATCTATCGAAGATCAGCAACGCATGATCTGGGACGCCCTGCCCGATGGCATTCGCAACTTGCCCACCAAGAAGGGGCTTAATCACAGCGTCCAGTACTCGCAGAAGAATGGTTTTACCGATAACATTTGCATCCTCCCACCCGTTAATGGATTTCGCCGCGGAGGCAGCATCAAGTTTAGCAACTACCGGAGCTACCAAGCTGATGCCCAAGTAGCTGAAGGTTTTAAGGCGCATCTCATTTGGTGCGATGAAGAATGCCCGCAGAAGATGTTTGAGACCTTGCAGTACCGCACTACTGACTACCATGGGCGCATTCTCCTGACGTTCACCACGCTCACGGGCTGGACACCCTTGGTGCAGGACATCCTTGGCAAGACTCGCACGCTAGAGAAACGCTTTGCTCCACTCGTAGGCCGCGAGCTTCCTGTCGTTCAAGAATCGTTGTCGCGTCCTGGAACGATCATCTATTACTTTTGGACAGAAGATAATAGCTTCATCGATACCTCAGATTTTAGGAACAAACTGCTAGGTCGCTCCAAGGATGAAGTATTTGCCCGCGCCTATGGCGTGCCGACTAAGAGCATGACCAGCGTGTTTCCTGGCTTCAACAAAGAGGTCAACGTCATCCCGCACGAAAAACTGCCGTGGACCAACAACGTGGATTACAATGTCACCCGTTACATGGTGCTTGATCCCGCTGGATCCAAGAATTGGTTTATGATTTGGGCAGCGATTGATGCAGCAGGGACGTGGTGGGTTTACCGCGAGTGGCCTGACTACGACGACTGGGCATTGCCAGGCACTGGACCCGAGGGCAAAGCAGGTCCAGCCCAAAAAGGTTCTAAGAGAGGCATCAATGATTACGTCGAATTGATGAAACATTGCGAGGAAGGTGAAACTATCTTTGAGCGGTTTATCGATCCACGCCTAGGTGCTGCCGAAAAACAATCTGCGGATGGAGCTACCACAATTATCAGCGAGCTTGACGATGCCGGTATGATTTTTCTGCCCGCCCCTGGCGTTGAAATCGAAAACGGCATCCAGCTCATCAACGGCTTGTTCTCCTACGACGAGAGCAAACCCATCTCATCCCTTAACGCGCCCAAGATTTACATCAGCGAACGCTGCCAAAATTTGATCTATTCCTTGCAGGAATATACAGCCAAGGGTGGCAAAGACGAAGCCAGCAAGGATCCTATTGACTGCCTGCGGTATCTGCTGGTTTCCCAGTGCTCCTTTGTCGATCCGCACGCCAATAAACAGATTGACGATAGGACTTGGAGTTATTGATTGCTTGATTTATTAAAAATCTACAATAGTCGTGACATAAGCCTATGAGTTCTATTGACGGCAATGCCAAATCTATGACTTCAGACCCTGGCCTTCAATTGGCCCCGTCTGAAAACGAAGGTCCAAACTTCAACCTGCTGAAGAAAGCCTTTGAAGATTGCGTGCGCGATAACCAACCATTCATCGACCAATGCCGGTTGAACTACGAGACACGTTACGCTATCTGGAACGGTCAATCTGCCGATGGTAAAAAGCATTCTCGCGAAGGTAGCAAAGTAAGCCCTACCCCGTGGGATGGTGCCAGCGATTTGCGCTGCTTCCTCGTTGATAATATCATCAACAAGAAAGTTGCAATGAAGGGAATGGCGTTTAAACGCTCGAACCTTACCGCTGTACCCGTAGGCTCAGAGGACGGTTCCCGAAGTCAGTTGGTTAGCAATTTTATGCGTTGGATGATCCAGACGCAGATTCCCGAAATTGAGCGCGAGATTGAGATGTGCGCTAACTTCATGGACGAAAAAGGTATTGCCGTCATGGGTCAGTTCTGGGAGAAGCGCAAAGAGAAGGTTATGGTCAGCGTCCGCTTGCAAGATCTGCAAGAGCAGTTCCCCGCCATCGACATTATGGCCCTCTTGGAAGACAAGAGCGCAGCCGACGACCTGAAGGAAATCTTTGTCAAGCAGTACGATTGCTCCAAAGGCAAAGCTGGCAAGATGCTGAAAGAGTTGCGCGACACAGGTGAAACCACCGTGCCAATGGATGGTCCTGAGCGGTCCTACCCCATCATCCGCGCTTTCAATCTGGATGAGCACGTTTTTATCCCATCTTTCTCTACCGATCTTGAACATACGCCAGGGATTTACCGCGTAGAGTATTTCACCGCAGAGCAATTGCGTGCCTTGGTCCAGACCGATGGCTGGGACGAGAATTGGGTGGAAGCTGCCATTCAGAAAGTACGCGGACAACTGATTACCATCAGCCCCAGCGAGTACCTTCAACCTATCAGTCGTTCCTTTGTCTACACCCAACAGCGGTTCACTGACCGCATTGGCGTTGTCTACGCCTACCAACGCTTGTCAGACGAAGATGGGACGCCAGGAATTTACTGCACCATCTTTAATCCGATGCTGCCTGCCGATCAGAACCATGACGGCTACGCCAAAACAGGTCTGCTGGGTTACGCGCACGGCGAGTATCCATTTGTTCTGTACCGCCGCGAGTATCTCAGCCGCAAGTTGCACGATTCGCGAGGCGTACCAGAACCAGGCAAGCCTTGGCAGGACCAAATCAAGGCGCATAAAGATAGTCGCATTGACGCGGCCTCTCTAGGCATCCTTCCGCCCATTTGCTACCCACAAGGACGCCCACCAGGACGCTGGGGGCCAGGAGCCATGATTTCGGAGCGCAGGCCCAACGAATACCATTACGCAGATCGTCCTATCCCTGACATGAACACCAACACGTCCGAGACGTTGTTGGAAGCCTCATTCAAGGAGTACAATGGATTTGCTTCCCGCGAAGGTGATCCTGCTATTGACCCCATCTACAATCAATTTGAGGTGGATAAATTCCTCAGTTGTTTGTCACGCACCTTCCGACAGGTCTGGAAGCTCTACAAGCAGTACGGACAAGATGAAGTCATGTTCCGCGTAATGGGCGTTAAGGACACTAACCTTCAATTGTTCAACAAGGGTGACATCAATGAAGAGTTTGATTTCTACCTGTCGTGGGACGTGCAATCCACTGACTTCAAGCGGATGAGCGAGAAATGGACTGCCATTATTCAGGCCGCTCAGTCGCTCGACCGCGATGGAATCATTGATTATTCTGCCCTCTGCACCGCATTCATTTCCACCATTGATCCTAACATTGCCGAGCGCATTATTCGCCCCGTGCAACAGGCCCAGCAACAGCTAGTGGAGGACGAACAGCAGGATCTTACGCAGATCTTTGCCGGCATTCCCAAGAACATCAAGCCTGGCACACCTCCGCAATTTGGTCTGCAAATCATGGAGCAGTATTTGCAGCAACCTGACATCCAGCAACGGTACGCCCAAGATGAACCATTCCGTCAGCGTCTGGATACCCGCAAGAAACAGTATGAGTTCCAGATGCAGCAACAGCAAAACGCTGTTATTGGTCGCCTAGGTGCTACCATGCCTAATCCCACCGCAGCTACAGCCTCCAAATGAAGAAACGTCGCGATCCCCATCGGAGTTCTACTGAGAAGTTTGCTAACTTGCGTCATACCATGTTTGGTTTGGTTGGGAACGATAACTTCCAGAATTTCATTGAGGAACTGCGCGAAATGCAGCATTCCACCATGATTGATCTGTGTTCCGATGCAGTTGTTCAAAATGATCGTATGACCCTTGCATCCACGGGGGAACTCCGAGCGTACTCACAGATTATTGCGTTGTACGATGACTTTGTTCAGCAGCAATTGCTGCAAGCAGAGACTGATGCTGAAGACCGCGGATCCTAATAGGTTTCATTCGGTGCAATAAATTGTTATATTTATTGTTGACAGTATAGTTTGCGCACGCATTTGTACCGATACTTGGCATCCGCCATGAAGTCTATCGGCCCTTGGGGGCTATAATCCCATGTCTAACGAAAACGTCGAATCCGCTTCTTCACAGCCAGCTGAGGTATCTAATACTGAGGCAAAAAATGATGCACCGAAAAAGAGTAATCTGAGTGTCGCGCAAGCAGCCCAACGACTCCTTAACATCGAGTCCGAAAATGCTAAAGCTCAACGACAGACTGAACAGACTGCTCCGACGCAGGAATCAGCGTCAAATACTTCAGTCAACCCAGACGAAGCTTCCGCCGAGTCTGCCGAGCCAAGCCAAGAGGTGGAAACATCCGATGGTGAAGCTGATGTTCCTTCTCAGGATATTACACCAGAGCTTCAGAAGAAAATCGATAAACGTATCGGTAAAGAAGTCGCCAAGCGAAAAGCCTTGGAGTCGCGATTAGAGCAGCTTGAGTCCCAGCTAGGGGAAAGAAACAGTTCACCTCCCGCTGAACAAGCTACTCAAAAGCCAGCAACCGCACAGATGCCTGCCAATGTGCCGCTGGCCCAGATTGATGACTTTCAAGCATTAGCCTCCTTACAGCAACAGGCCAAGGAAGCCAAGCGATTCGCCCAAGATCAATTAGATCGTGATGACTTTGAGCCGATTCAGGTTGGCGATACTGTTTTGGGACGGAGTGAGTTAAAAGCGATTCTGCGTAATGCAGAAAAAACGCTCGATGATGACATTCCAGCCCGTACACAGTTCCTGACGCAGAAGCAGCAGTCGCAGCAAGTCGCTCATCAGATGTTTCCCTATCTGAAAGACAAAAGTGCGCCTGAATACGTCCTCGCCCAACAAGCATTGTCACAGATGCCCTGGATGAAGAATCTGCCTAATGCGGATTGGATCATTGGAGTGCAAATTGAAGGGCTTCGGTCCCTCGATGCTAAACAGAAGGCTGCAAAAACAGACAACAAGCCTAAAACTGCTATGAGCAACCGTCCTCCGTCCAGTCAATCAGTCGTTTCTTCCAACGGTGGTGACGTTCGTATGCCTTCAGCAGCGAAATCAGCCAACCAGATTGAAGCGATGCGGTCACAATTATCCAAGAAGGGTGGCGTCACGGCAAACGAAGCAGCAGCATTTCTGCTGGCAAAAGAAAAAGCAAAATTCAACCGTTAAACTCGTTCTACAATGGCCCTATCTACTACTTACAATGTTGCCGGTGATCGTGAAGACCTCACAGATTTCCTGACCATCCTCGCCCCCGAGGATACTCCGAAGGTTTCGACCTTCTCAAAAACTAAACGCATGACGAATGCGTATCAAGAATGGCAAGTGGACACCCTTTCCGCCGTTAACTTCGGTGGCGTGCTGGAAGGTCAAGATGTCCTTGCGTTCTCTAATCAAGCCGTCAATCGCGCTCGTCTGGGCAATTACGTCCAGCAGTTCCGCGAACAGTGGATGGTTTCGCGTCTTCAGGAGGCTTCTGACGTTGCTGGCGTGTCCAGCGAGGTCGCGAATGCCAAAATGAAGGCTATGCGCGAAATCAAACGCGATATCGAAGCCTGTATTGGTTCCGATAATGACCGCCAACAGGAAGCCCCGCCCGCGCCTTACAAGGCTCGTGCGCTTGGAAAGTGGATCAGCAATACCCCTGGTTCCGATGTTCCCGCAGCGTTCCGTACGCCTACGGCCAACATTCTTAGTTCCAGCACCACTAGTTCTCTGTCTGAGTCGGAGTTCAACGATGTCTTCCAATCGATCTTCCAACAGGTCGGTGGTCGCCGTTCGTACACGCTGTTTGCTGGTCCCTCGCTCAAGCGGGCTATCAGCAAATTCCAGCGTCAAGAAGGTGCGACTACATCAAAATCCTACCAAGTAACTCAGGATGCTACGGAGCACCAGATTGATTTGGATGTCACGATGTACGTTGGAGACTTCCACACCGTTACGATTGTACCTGACTTGTTCAACGGTATCCTCGATGGTGCTGATCCTTCAACCACGACTAACCAACAGAAAGCTCGCGGTTACGTCATTGATCCAGAGTTGGTCGGTCTGGGCTATATGCTCGGTATCGAATCTAATGAATTGCCTGATCTTGGTGGTGGTCGTCGCGGGTTTATCCTGGCGGCTCTTACCCTCATGGTTAAGAATCCGCTGGGGCTTGGCAAATTTGCTCAATCCAGCTAAACAATAATCCTCAACATAAAAGGACACTACCATGGCTGATACAGCAGTAACCATCGCCCGCGCCGATACCTCGCAGCTTTCGCTGCAAGAACAATCTCGCGGATTCTCCAACAAGTTTCACGTTGACTATTCTGACGTTGCTTACGGTTCGGGTAATGCCGATACCGTAACGTTGACGCTCGGTACTTTGCCGTCAAACTTCGTAATGAACAATGCACTGGTGAACATCACGACTGCCTTTGCGGGCACGACGGCGTTCTCAGTGAATATTGGCACCACTAGCAGCACTAGCGCACTCGTCACGGCTCAATCCGTGAAGACTGCTGGCGTTCTGGCGGGGGTTCTTACCAACGCTACCATCGTTAAGGGCACAGCGTCTGTTAACCTTGTTGCTACGTTTACGAACTCAGGAGGTGGCGGCAGTCCTTCGGCTCTGACCGCTGGCGCACTGGATATTTACCTGAACATCGTGGATCTTAGCGATCCGACGAAGCTTGGTTAAGTAATCTCAAACAGGGGGCATCCTCATCCGAGGCTCTGCCCGTTTTCTTTTTTAATGAGCAGCGATCAAATAGTCACAGATATTCCCAAGGAGTTTGTCCGCAAATGGTGGTGGGAGATCCAGAATGGTCTGCCCAACGAGAAAGCCAAGGTCCACGAGGACCAGGCTCGTCTAGCCGCGGAGATGCGTAAACAAGGCTCTACGCAGATGGAAGGGCTTGGGCAGATGGCTGCACGCATCAATAGCCGCCTCTTCTTCCGTTTGCAGGGTCAGCACGGGAATAACGTCCATGAATGGATGCCTGAGTATCTGAAAGATAATCCGCATCTGTGTGCCGTTGGCTATCGTCCTAAGGTCAATCCTGCTCGTCATGGTCTAACAGGTGGATGGATGAAAAATAAAGACTAAGTGAGAACAATCGCCTACAGTCGCGCTTTGGCTAACATTTGCGGGCTGATTGGCGTGCCCACGTCTCGTCTAACGACGGAGACGGCGCAATCGATCAATGACTTGTTCAACGCCAATGTGCGCCAGATCTGGGGTGCTGGCAATTGGCCTGATTTGACGGGATGGGGTGAGGCTCGGTTTGTGGGTGATTTGCTGACATACCCCAACGATCTTTCCCAGACAGCGTATTGGACGGCTCCCAATGTGACGGTTACGGCCAACAACATCAGTAACCCAGCTGACAACCGCGTTACCGCCAGCAAAGTTTTTGAGACGGCTACGACTACAGAGCACAACGTAACACAGGCTGTAAGCGCATTTGGGGCCACAAACTACCAAGCAAGTGTCTACGCACGTCCAGCGGGTAGGAACTACCTCTATTTGGCCGTAAACGACGGTACAACCACGTTCTCCACGTTCTTTAACGTCCAGACCGGACTCGTTGGAACCCAAGCCAACGTGCAGAGCGCAAATATATCCCAATGCGCCAATGGATTCTTTCTTTGCACGATCATGTATCAGACTGGGGCTAATGCCACCAGCCAGACTTATAAAGCAGGCATTAGCACGGATGGGACTACGATTTCTTACCTTGGTGACATTACCAAGGGGCTTTACCTCTGGGGCAATCTGATTGTTCAGCAGAACAACGTTTCCCCGCAGCAATTTAACCTTCCTTGGGACCAAACGGGGGAAGCTGAGATTGATGTCATGTTCCAGGCGTGGGTAGACAGCCCAGCCATGATTACCTATCCGCGTGGACAAGGGTTTGTGGTGACTAAGGATGGTTTCCAGATGATTTCCAGTGCGGGTGGGTTTATGGGTACCAATGGGTACGTTAGCTACAACACGAACCCAGCCAACCCGATCTACATCTACTATCGGCGTGTTCCCTACAACTATGCGGGGGATGCCTATTCCGCCACAGCAACCTACGTTGCAGGCCAGTACATTTATTACACCAAGACCGCAGGGGCTGCTATTGGAACCAGCGATTATTACAAATGCTTGGCAACAACCACGGCAGCGCAAAATCCAGAGAATACTTCCGCTAAATGGGAGATTCAGCCTGTCCCTGAAATGATTAGCCAGCCTTTGATCTGGCAGACCTACGGAGACTGGTTGATTCAAGACGGTCAGGCTGACAAAGCCGCCCAAGCCTACAACATCGTTGAGATGAAGAAGAATGAGGAATGGGACCGCATCCAGAGGCAGATGCCAGACAGCTTCCAAATGATTGTCAGCACGCACGTTACCTCTCAGTCAAGGTCTTGGTAATTCCGGTTTCCAATGCAAATTATCGCGTACCCGATAAGCATGAGTGGCCGTAATATTAAAATCTTTGGCTATTACAGAGCCTTTATGCCCAATGGCAAAACGCTTTTGAATTTCAGCTACTTGTACGGATGTCAATTTGGCGTGATGAGCACGTTCGCCTCTTGGCGATATATGTGTTCCAACGCTCCAAGAATGACGCAAATTATTCAACTTCGAAATCCATTCCAAATTGTTGCAATGATTGTTGATCTTATTGGAATCTTTATGATTAACTTCTGCCAACTCATTAGGATTTGGCAAAAAAGTAAGCGCAACAAGGCGATGAACCAATACATTCCAAACTGGCTTTGGTCCGTTAGCCAAAGCAACAGTAGCGTAGCCAGAACGATTGATTCGCCATTTCAAAGCTCGCGGCTTTCGTCTACGTCTTGTAGTTCCAAAAGACCAAGAGCGAATATGTCCGCTTTCGGTAATTTCGTACAATCTTTCGTAGCCCCGAATCGGGGTATAGGTTTCAGTATTCACGCATTGATGCCTAATTTCATTCTGGGCTACGTCAACGTTTAAACAAAACTACTTACTTATGAGTTCATTCAATCTAAATAACATCTTCCCGAAACCAGCCTGGTATCGGGGTAGTGCAGTAGCGGATCAACGCCTGACGGTAGACAGCACGGTAGGTGGCGTACAGTTTTCCACGTTTGGCGATACTACGACTATGATTGTTCTGGATGTGCAGGACGCTGACGTGATGTGCACGTTTGACGGTTCTGCTCCGACTACGACCAATGGTCATCGTCTTTACTCTGGGTCGCATTACACCTGGTCTACCGCGGCAGCGCAGCAGGCTAAGTTTATCCGCCAAGGTGCGACCAGCGCAGCTATCCAAGCCTCTGAATTCCAACTGTGATTGCGATCCTCGGCAGTCAATGTGATATTCTGGGCCAGCGCATGGCTACGGGCATTAACATACCCCAATTAAATGACTCTAGCAGACCTATTATCCCAGATGGGTATCTAATTACAGCTACCAGCGATAACATCGTTGATTCGTCTGGGAACAAGTTTGTGTACGTTCAATATCCGTAACCCTTTATTTTATGGCTGACATTCGCATCAAAGATCTCGCTACAACTGCTTCATCGGCTGCATCTGATGATTTTATGGCTTTGGATGGAGCAACCAACGGCACGCGCAAGATGAGTGCTGCCAACCCATCTGTCACTACGCTTACAACCAGTGGTGTAATTGCTCCTGGTGGCAGTGTGCATGGAGCAAATGGTACGGCTGCCAATCCCAGCTTTGCGTTTTTATCCGACCAAGACACAGGGCTCTACCGTATTAGTGCAAACAACATTGGTGTAGCGGCTAACGGTGCAAAGGTGTTGGACATTGCAACGACGGGATTGACGGTTACGGGTGCGCTTGGGGCGTCCTCCCTCACCTCCCCCGCCGCGACCCCCCTGACGCTCGGCACGACCGACTCTGGCGCAGCGATCACGGTGCTATCGGCGAGCAACAACGTCGGCATCGGGACGACGACGCCGCTGGGCAGGTTGCATTTATCGAGCACCACATCGTTGACGGATTATTGGATTTCAAATCCCGCAGAAGGTGCCGATGCGAAAAATTGGTCATGGCAAATGGGTAGCGGAATAGGCAGTAATATACTGAGACTGAGAGCGGTAAATGACGCTAATACGGCGGGTGAAAATGCTCTGGTAATTACACGTTCTGGTACAACCATATCGCAGGTAAATTTCCCGTCCACCACCGGCAACGTAACCATCTCCTCCACCACCGCAGGCTCCGCCAACGTAGGCGCGCTAGTTATCGCGGGCGGCATTTCGGCGGGCGCGGCGGGTGCGGCGAGCTATTTCGGGGGGCAAGCTACAATTTCCTACGGCAACCCTAAATTACAGCTTTGCAACACATCACAATCGAACAAGTTATGGTCGCTTGCGATCACTAATAACCGCTGCGATCTTGTAGAAGATGGTGTTGCTAATGTGTTTTCTGCGACTGCTGGGGCCAGCGGTTTGGTAGACTTTGGCTCACGCCCGCTTAGTGCCGGAGCCGCCACCTTCGCGGGCGCGGTGACGGCGACTAATGTGAACTCGGCAACTGGGACGGTTTCCGCGCCAAACGCAACGGCAACTACTCTTTTTGCAGCATCCACTCGCGGTATGTATCAAGTGTACGCCTACATTGATGCTTATGACCCGAACGATTGGGCGGCAACAGCAGTTGTTACAAACACGGGCAACGGCAGTACATTAAAAATAACTGCAACAAATGCCGCTAGTTTTACGCTCACGGTTTCTGGACTTAATGTCCGAGTTACACAATCCGGCGGAAGCACCTTCGACGTCGCGTGGCGTTATGTTCGTATTCAATAACATCACTTTTCCACGCGCTCGCCGCCCTAGAAGCCAAGTAATCTAAATTCAACTACACCCATGACCATCCCAATCGCTCCCTACACTATGGGCTCACCCGCTAGCCCTAAAATCGGAACTTTGTTCGAGGTCCGATACATCCAATACACGCAACCTACCGCCGTTGCCGACTGCCACCTCCTCGATGCAGAGGGCGTGGAAATCATGCCCGTTGGCCTTGTGCCTGCGACCGCAGAGCAATGCGCGGCGTGGACTGACGACGCTGCGTTTGCCGCTGTGTTAGCCGTGAACGCTGGGTTTGAACTTGTATCCGAGGAATAAGCACAATGACCAAAGAAGAACACAAGAACGCCATCGTTACCCAACTCCAGCAGCAGTCTCTGAATCTGCTGGTGGACTCACTCGCGGCTGCGCTTGCGGAGATTGAAACGCTCAAGGCCGCTGCCGCTGACAAGCCCACGCCGTGAACCTAAAACGCTCACTCCTCCTCGCGGCACTCGCGCTCGGCCTCGTGGTCGTGCTGGGCCTCGCGCTGCGGAGTGAGCGCGTGCTCACGGCGGGGTTGCCGCTGCGGATCATCGTCGCGTCGGAGGCCGATGCGTGGACGCTGGCTGGCCCGTCTGCCGTAGTAGTCTTAGGCACTGGCTCAATGGCACCGTACATCCCTGCGGCTCCCGCTGGGGCTGACCCGCTGCGGACAGTGTCGGCTCTGGCCGTGCTTGTGTCGGGTGCGCGTTACGCGGACATCAAAGCTGGGTCGCTGGTCATTTATGTACCTCGCTGGGCTAATCGCAACGTCATGCATCAGGCCGCACAGATCGACGGCAATGGGTGGATTATGACCGGACTCGGCAACAAGACCTACGAGACGATGGAGCGGGTGACGGCGGCGAACTTTGTCGGCATCGTAGCCCGCACCTACGTCTGGGGGAAGTAACATGAGTCTCACCGAGATCCTCTTCAACGCAGCGAGCGGGGGTGTCGTGGGGTCGCTGCTCCATCTCGGCACAAGTTTCTTCGAGACGTGGCGCAAAAAGAAGGACGCCGAAGTGGAAATTATGCTGCTCAACGCCAAGCTGGCCGCAGCCGAGAAAGAGGCAGCGTGGAACGCCTTCACCGCATCCCAAAAGGACTCCAACGCAACCCTTGTCATCCCTGCTGGGACGTGGCCGTGGGTTGGCTCCATCTACGTCCTTGTGGAGGCTTTCCGCCAGCTTACGCGCCCAGGGCTGACGTGGGCTGGATTCATTTTCCTGACATCCGTTTACTTTTCCGCATCCCCTGAAGTCCGCGCTACCATGTCACCGGAGATCCAATTTGGCGCATGGACGCTGATCTTCTGGTGGGTTGGCGCACGCTACAACAAATCTAAATGACCTCCGACAACATCCGAGCTACCCTCACCGCCGCCACGCCCGCCGCTGCAATGGTGAGCCTATCGCAGATCAATGAGGTTGCCGCACTTGTCGGCACACTGCTTGGCATTGCCTTCCTACTCTGGCGGTGGCGCAAGCAATGGAAGGCGGAATACCTCAAGAACCTTGATTGACTGTCCATAGACACAACCGCAATGAATCGTTATCGCGCATACGGTAATCTTGATGACCAACCTCAAGTGGTTGGCGATAATTCATTTCTTGGCGTAGACGAGTACAACGCTCCTGAGAACATCAAGCCTGGTAACGTCCAGAAGGCCGTTAACCATGATTTCACGTCTCAGGACGCAGTGACTAGGGGTGGGTTTGTCTGCTTGCCAGAACTGGCTACTGAGGCGTTTGGTTCAAAATGGAACACAACCACAAATGTTACTTCTGGTGATGCGTACTGCATTACTTTTGGAAGTAATTTGTTTGTTGCTGGAGGTACCCTTACTACATTTTTTCCATGCGTCATTACCAGTCCTGATGCAATTACTTGGACGCAAACTGCTATTCCTGCTGCTCTTAGTGGAATAATTAAAAAGATAGCATTTGCAAATGGCGTATTTGTTGCCGGTGCTTCTAGTAGCGATCAGCTTTTTTATTCATCAGATGGTTTAACGTGGAGCATTTCATCTTCTACCTCTCCATTTACTGTTAGAGGATTAGCTTACGGAAATGGAAAATGGGTTTCTGTGTGTAGCATTACAAATGACTTTAATTTTACACCAACAACTTCTACTAATAATGGTGTAACGTGGACAACTGGAACGCAACAAAATGGTTCGGGTCAATCTAGTGATTTATTTTTTTACAATGGTATTTTCATTGCAACAACAAAATCTGGAAAACTTTTCACATCAGTTGATGGCATTACCTGGACATTAGGTGCTGATTTAGACGCGCTCTTCACTTTTAGCACAATTGCTGGAATAACTTTTGGAAATAATGTTTTTTGTGCAATTTCTACTGGAGGTGGAATTGCTATTTCTGGTGATTTAACAAATTGGACTTTAGTTCAGGCTGCATATACCTCTCCAACTTACATATTCAACGACATAGATTTCTTCAACGGACGATTTATTGCTGTTGGCCGTGAAAATTCTGGAGCGACTCGAACAACTGTAGTTCTTACTTCAATTTATGGTACTAATTGGATATTGTATGATACAGACATTACAGACACAGCTTTAACTCCAGCAGATCAAAGTTTGGCCAATGGTAACAATACTTCTGTTATCATAAATACATATTCACTTGGAACGTACGAAGCTCTCTACTCCTACAGTGCTCCGTTGCAGAATGTCTACGCTTCAAGCATCTATTCCGATCCTAATAACATTGGCCAGACTTGGATTATGATGCTGGGGAATGCTAGCGTTGGATTCTACGCCAACGGATACACGGGGAAAAGCATCAGCCTTGGAAGCTACCAAGTAACCACTCAGTCCACCATTGTTCAGGCCAACAACTACGTTTACATTTTCCGTGGGCCAGATGAAACTCCGCTGTACTGGGATGGCAATTGGAACGGCACGTTTGCGCTGGTTCCAGACACGACGCTGCCAGTTTCGTTTTTGTCCATCCCCAATAGCAATCAGGCTACTTTCTATCAAAACAGGCTTTGGGTGATAGACGGCAAAGATGAAGTAGCTGCATCAGACGTATTGGCGTTTACGGATTACGATCCTCTCGCAAACGAGTTGCATATAAATACAGGTGGCAGCGACTACTTGGTTGCCACGTTCCCATTCGGACAAGACAGCCTTATCGCCTTTAAGAACAAGTCGATCTTGCTCATTCAAAACATCCAAGGAGCATTAAGTAACCCTATTACGGGAGTTCCTATCGCTACTGTTACTGAAATTACCCGTCAGGTGGGTCTAGTAGGCATTAACGGCGTTACCTCAATTGGCCCTGATTTGGCCTACGTCAGCAATCAGAACATCAATCTGCTGACGCTAACATCCACCAACAACTCGCTTCAGCATAAAACGCTTCCGCTTTCTACGAAAATTCGGACGATTATGAGTCGGGTAAACTGGAAGGTTGGCTACAAGATCAGCATTGGATATTGGAGCAACAAGCTCTACGTTGCGCTTCCCGTCGATAACAGCCTCGTCTGCAATGCAGTGGTAGTTTACAATTTTACTACCGAGAACTGGTTTGGTGAGTGGAGCTTTGATAGCACGTTGAATATGTGCATCCAAAGCTGGCAGGTAATTGATTATCTTGGATTGCAGCGAATGCACGCAGTTACCGAGGACGGACGGATCTTTGTCACGGATGAAGGCCAGAACGACATTAGCGGTGCAACGGTGGCTGAAATCAGCACTCAGCTAATTACCCGTGCCTACGATACCTCTAACGTAAATCACTTCCAGCGTCGGGCATTTGTGGATTTGGCTACTAACCGCCCAGAAGTGTCCGTATCAGCGTTTACGGAGGGTGCCAGCGAAGAGAGCGTGATTTTGACAGACCAGACCTACAGTCGGTCTGAGAGCTGGAAGTTTGCTGACTCTGCTTACGACCTGACCAACGTGAACAACGATTTTAATCGTGCTTACCGCAAGGATTACAGCACGGGCACGCTTGCTGCAGGAAGTACCCCAGGACTGCCTTCTACGGGCCTACAGACCGGTTCTGGCATTCAGCCTGAGATGTTGCAAGAATACCGGTTGCCACTCATTACTCGGCGTCAGGGACGCCTTAGCTGGTTGGAGCTTACTAACACGCAAGGCTACATGAAAATCATGTCTGTTGGCTATGAAGCACGCGCTGGACAACGCGCTAACCTCGTCCAAGTTTAATTTATGTACGACTTCAAAATGCCTTCTAAGTTGGTTAAGAATGGAGATCCATTGCCAACTATGCCTGCTGGAGTAGGTGCCCCTATGGGATCTGCTGCATCAATGCAACCCAGTCAGATGCGCGACATCGAATCATTGATGTCTAATTACAACCAGAACCAAATGGCTCCTAATGCCGGTGGATCCTCTTTGACCAATGGAATGATCCCGCAACAAATTCTTTCATTTGGTATGCCGCAAATGGTTGCTAAAAACGCAAACAATGGCAATGCCATGAATGGGGGCGGTCAGTATCGCTCGACAGGTCCAGCTTTCTTCACGCTTTAATCCTATTTGTCATGCCATCTGTAACACCAGGATACACCTTTACGGGAACGACGGATCCCATCACTTACACCAAGTTGAATCTGTTGGCTCAACCTACGGTTGCAGCCATTGCTGCGGGTGAAGTTACAACTTCAATGCTTGCAAACAATGCAGTGACGCTGCCTAAGATCGTTGCTGCCGCAGCTAACAACACGTTCCTAGCTCGCTATACCACTGGTGCAGGAGACTACGAGGCATTGGTTACGACCACTACTGGACTGGGATTCTACACGGGTGCGGGTGGTACAATTACTCAAGCCACCAGCAAGGCTACTGCATTTACTTTGAGCAAGATGTGCGGCCAAATTACCACAGCCGCTGATGTATTAAATGCAGCTACCATTGTTTCTGCTACATGGACTAACTCACTTATTGCGGCTACTGACGTTGTTATCATCAACCACAAATCTGGTGGTACCCTTGGGGCTTACACAATCAACGTGGCCTGCCTTGCTGGGACGGCTACTCTGAGCATCCGCAATAACACTGCTGGAAATTTAAGCGAAGCTCTTGTACTGAACTTCGTAGTCATCAAGGGCGTCACTTCTTGATGCAGTTCAACATTCAGTTAAGTAAATAACTTATCATGCCGACCATATTTGAGGGAGGAATGTTGCCTCCAGTTACGGTATCTTCTGGAAGTACTTACAACACTACTTTCCCATATGGATTTGACGTGTACAATGGTTATGATGATACTGGTTATTATTATGATGATTCTAACGATGGATCTGGCGGTTCTAGTGTTTATGTTCCTCCCGTAACTAATCCAGTAATGGGACCGCTTCCGCCTCCATCACCATTATTTCAGCTCATTTATGGTGATCCTTTACTGGACAAAATTGCAGCTGAAAGGATAGCTGACATAAATAAGGGAAGGGCACAAAGAGGTTTGCCTCCATTAACAGAGAAAACAGCGAATGAAAGAATTGCAGGGCCAGATGGTAAAACAATTTCATTGGCTGAAGGCATAACTCTGGATGTTGAAAAATCGCTTCAAGCAGAATTTGGATTACAAGATTCCGCACAAGCACAAGCAGCTCGGAGCGCAGCTGTTGCTGCAAAAGCTTCTGGTAATTCAGGGATTCCATTAATCCTTCCGATCCCAGGGATTGATCCAATGACTGGATTGGCTATAACTGCTGCTGGATTAATCTTCTCAGGTGGCAAAGTAGCTAGGCTTGATCCTTCTAATCCAATCGGGAGTGTGGTTAACGCAGCTCAAGGAACTGTTGGGACTGTGCAAAATGCCGCAGATGTAGTAACTGGAAAACAAGATATTCGTGACATTTGGGGAGTTGGAACAGGAACAGGAACAGGCACAGGTACGAGCACTGGTAGTGCTGGTACTGCTACTGGCAGTGGTGCTACTGGAAGCGAAATTGATCCTAGCACTAGCGGTGCAGGCGTCGGCATTTTTGGAACTGGAAGCATTGGCTCAACGTCCAACAATCCACAACCATCTAGTACGTCTTTAAGCTCGTCGAGCACGCCTGTATCTGCAACTAACGCGCCTGTATCTGTCACTCCTGGCGCACTAGGAGGCGTTCCTGGTCAAACAACGCCCGCTGGAGGGGCACCAGCAGTTGTACGCACTCAGTCAAATATTGATCCTGCTTCTGTTATCAGGCAAACCCAACAAGGACTCAATCCTGTTACGGATTATACTATTCCTGACCTTTCTGGAACAACAGTGCAAACAAGGGCAACTCTTCCAAGTGATGGCAGTACGCCAACAGGAACTACACCTTCAACAGCTGTAACTTCAGTGAATCCGTGGGATGCAATTGAAAAGATGAAACGAGATGCTGCAAAAGCAGCACAAGATAAAATAGACGCAGAAATTGCAGCTGTTGGTGTAATTGCTACAAAAACACCTCCAAACGATGGTCCAACAAAAACTTCCACTCCAGTAGGGGGAACAACCCCAAACGATGGTCCAACAAAAACTTCCACTCCGGTAGGGGGAACAACCCCATCTGGAACAACAGCCACCGTGATTACTTCTACACCTACATTTACTTTTACTAGCCCAACTAATTCTGGACTAGCTCAACGCGATTTCGCAAAGGAATTTGGCCTAACGGCAGCAACTCTCACGGGTCAGCCTGGCAATGACCTTGCTGCGTATTACAAGAAGTTGCAGGAACAGTTCACTCCGTCTAGTTTAACCACTCTTGGCAACACAGCGGAAAGCCAACTTGCGGCTGATCTAGCCCGTTACAATCAGGCCCAGAGTGGCAACCTTAGTGCTCAAGACACGCGCAGTGCCCAACAGAGCGCACGAGAGGCTTATGGGGCGCGTGGTCAGGTAATGGGTCGGGGTGCGATTGGGGCTGAGATCTTGAACAGGGATGCCTTGCAGCGGCAGCGGGAATCAGAAGCCCGTGCCTCTGTGCAACAGTCTATCGGCAACTTGAGGAATGCTGCTGATCTTCAGACAGGAAACATTTTTGCGCCAACAGCTAAGTTAATTGCTGACACTTATTCTCCAACCAGTGCTTATGCCCGTGAGGTCTACGATTACAACGTTAACGCCTACAATGCGTATCAGGCCGCACAACAGAATCTCGCTGCCTACAAAGAAGCTGCTAGCAAAGGTCAAGAGGCTCAATTTGTTAACTCGTTTGTTGGCTTCCTTGCCAATAACGGTATCAAAACAACCGTTGGTGCCGTTCAGTCTATTATTGACGGCTTGATTAAGCCAGGGGCTTCAACTCCAACAAAGTAATCATCCACTATTATGCCCTACGTTCCTGTTCAACGTGATGAAGGTCGGATTCTGTATCAGTCAACGATGGATCGCGCCAAAGTACTGGGCGATACGCTGACTGGGCTGGGTGAGACGCTGTACAAGCGCGATGAGGAGAACAAGGCGTTTCGGGCCAAGAGCAGTGCCTTGAAGCAGCTGATTACTACGCACAAGGATCAGTTTGGGATGGATGAGAATACTCTTAAGCAATTCCTAGGCGGGGATCCAGATAAGTCAGAGAAGGAGAATTACCTGAATCTTGCTACGTTTATTGAAGGTAAGGTCACGGCTGCAAACTTGGCTAAAGACCAAGCGTCAATGAAGCGTTTTGGTTTAGAGAGCCAGAAGCTTGAGGAAGAGATTGCTCAGCAAAAAAAACTTGGAGAAATCTACAAGGGCATGATGGCTGGCTCTGATACTGATGTTAAGAAGCAGGCTGAAAATGCAGCGATGTTTGTTCCTGGAACTCCTGTTTCTGCATCTCTTGCTGCTCCTATTGTTGCTACGGCTGTTCCTTCGGTAAGTGCGCCCGTTGCTCAACCCGCCTCATCCAGTCGGTTTCGCAGGGTTCCTGATGCATCTGCCACCCTTGCTGGCGGAATGCCCGTAACGTCAAGCATTCAGCCTTCTGAGGCTGTTTTGCCGTCTCCTGTTGATTCCAGTTTACCAATGGTGACTGCGGCCCAGCCAATTGACCAGTATAGGGCTTTGCGTCCGTCTGACGTTTCTTTTGCACCAGCTGCTTTGGCTGCTTCTCAATTTGCAGGCCCAATGGCTCCTTCCCGCAGAGTTCAGTCTGCTCTTGCAAGTGCTCCAGCATCAGTTGCCGCGGCTGCTCCTTCCCTTGATCCTCTGGCACTGGAGTTAGCTCGTCAACGATTTGACACCGGAATCTCTTCCCCATCTGAACAGTTTACTTTGCCTCAAATTAAGTTGAGTCCTGAAGCCAAGGATATTGCGAGAAAGCTTCGTGAGCAATACGATGAAAGTTTAGCGGCTAGTGAAAAGCGTGCGGCATCACCTAGGTTGACTGCTGGTGAAGATGAAGGGAAAGCCGGTTCCCTGAAAAAGAAGAAGACTATTACCTTGGACGAAGAAGGCATTAAGGCGATCCTATCCAATCCTCGTATTCTGGTTGAATCTTTTGGCGACGTTATGGGTGATCCTTATGAAAGAGCCATGCGGAATGAAGCAACTGATGCTGCTTTTAGACGGAATGCTCAAATGCGTGAATTGGAAAGACAGTTTGGAGTTAGAACCCCCGCTCGCAGAGGTAAATAATCATGGCTAAATTCACTTACGAAGATACGCAAACCGGTAAGACTTTGACGCTGGATCGTGAAAATGAACCCAGCGATTCCGAGCTGAACCAGCTTTTTGCTGTACAACAGCCTGCCGCGCAACAACCCGCTGCTAAACTGGCAGAGCAGCCGATTACCAAGCCTGCAATAGTCCCTGATTCCGCCATTCAGTTCTTGCCTCAGTCTGCGCTTGCTTCCCAAAGGGTTCCGGCTGGTCAACTTGAACTGATGAGCGGTGGATTTCCTGCTGCTCCTCAGGCTCCTTTGCCTAAGCGACCAACCCAAACGGACGCTATTCGTAAGGCTGTTGAATTGTCAATGGGTGGCGCGTTTGGTGCACCTACTGTAAGTCAGATTACTCAGATCTACTTCAATATGCAAAATGAGTATGATCGGGCGATTAAGCCAATAGATAAGAGTGAGCGTGATAAAGCTTTTGAGATAGGAATGAGCCGATTCATGTTTGAAAATAAACGTAAGCCTGATCCAAAAGAAATGGATATGCTTTATAAACAGGCTGCTACTGTTGGAACTAGAGAACTTTCAGAAGGCGGTCTTGTAATGGATCAAGGTGGAAATTTTTCTGGTGTTTATTTTACAAATAATGCTACTGGCGATGTTCTAGTAAAACCTCCTGGAGAAAATTTGAGACCAATTAAATCTGGTGAAATTCCAGCTACACCTGGATCTTTTACTCCTCATATTCAATTCTCTGAATTTAAAAAATTGAGAACTGAATTGCAAGACGATGAAGAATCATTGCGTCGTATGCAGAAATACGCTTCATTGAGCGGTTCTATTCCAAGCGGTTTTAACAAATTAGCTGAAGATTTTAAATTTGCTTACAATACTTTGATGGGTGATCCAGCAACTTCGGAGCAAATAAATATACAACTAGCTAAAGGACAACTTCAAGGGCTTGTTTCTGGACTTCGCACAACCGTTGGTGGCGGAGGAACTATGACTGAAGGTGACGTAAGCCGTATTATTGACTATCTTGGTGGCCGCGTTAATTCCCTTCAAAATCCAGAAGTTGTTAAACGAGCGATAGCTAATATGTATTCTGAGAAAGCCATTCGGTATAACGATAATATCAATACTTATAATTTTTCTGTCGTAACAAAGTATGGACGTCCAGGATCTCCAGGTGCAGTGTATTTCAAAGAGAAAACTCCAATGAATCTTGATAAATCTCTTCTTGAAGGAAGTCTTGGGCTTTACGGCGTTCCATCTTCGTTAGAAGAAAAGGAGAAAAGGGCAGCTGAGTTGAGAGCTAAAAAAGGATCAAAATAATATGAGCAAATCACCTTCCTTAACTGCTGAAGAAGAGAATGAGTTGATTCAGCTTGAACAGGCAATAGCTGCTGAAAAAGAGAAATTATCTCCCAAGAAGCTTCCGAGTGAATCCGATAAATTTCGCGAGAACTTGCTGAGTCAGATCGAAAAGGCAGGAATTAAAATTGCTGGTGAAGCTGGAGGCGCAGCGGTCGGGCAAAAAGCAGGTGCTTTAGCTGGGGCTCCTTTTGCTCCATTTACGGCTGGATTGTCCGTTCCTATTGGTGCTGCAATCGGTGGATTTGCTGGTGGTATGGGTGGCTACGAAGCCACTACTCGTGGCTTGGGCGAGGAACCTACGATGCGTGGTCGCTTGCAGGCTGGACTCATGGGCGCCATTCCTTTCGCTCCAGAAGCCCGATTGATGTCTGGAGCAGCTGGGCAGCTGGCAAAGGTAACAGGGCGCGAAATAGCTGAATCCGGTGTTAAAATGGGTGCTGCCAATTTGGGTGCGGTGCTTGCTCCAGCAGCTATTACTGGAGAAATCGGCTCAGTAACTCCTGCTGAAATGGCTCTTGCTGCTGCTGGTGGTGCTGCTGGTGGTGCAGCTGCTCGTTATGCTGGTGCCGCAACTTCTGGAAGCGCAATTCCTCGGTCTGGGTACATTGGGCCGGAAAGAGCGATTGGACCAAGTGAAGAAGCTGCATCAGCGGCAATCGCAAAGTCTCAGAACATTGGAAGAGACCGTGATTTATTGGCTTGGCAGGCAATCGGCGGGATTAACGATCCCCGTATCGTCAATCCGAGCAAGACGACCAAAGCACTTCAAACTATTGCTGGTGAATCTGATGAAGTCACGAGAAGCATTCAAAACCGAAATACGATAAAAGCGGGTGAAATTGCTCGTTTTGAAGTCGGTCTTCCAGCTGAATCTGAACTGACTTTGGATGTTCTCAAAGCTCGCGCTCAAGAACTCAAAACAGTTTACGGTGACATTAAATCCGTCAGTCGTGCTGCAAAACAAAAAGTTGATGATGTTGAGGATGCGCGTGATGTAATGCGGAGAACTTGGAAGATCTGGAAGGATGCGAAAGATTCCAACAAGGGAACAACTCCTGCCCTTCTTGAAAGGGCTAAAAACTCAACTGCTCAATACCAGAAACTGGAAAATCAACTTGATGCGATTGTTACCAGAGCGGGTCGTCCTGATTTGAGTCAGCGTCTTATCCAAACTCGCCCTAAGTTAGCTAAACTTGCGGTAATCGAATCAGCTGTTAATCCTGGACGAAGGACTATTGACGTTTCGGTTATTGGTAATTTAAGCAAAGATGCGCCTGGGATGCTTGATGGAAATCTTGGTCTGATGGGGCGTGTCTGGAACATCCAAGAAGACGCATTCCAAATTGCTCCAATTATTCAAGCGGCAAGCAGTACGATTCGGGCTTCCAATACGCGGCGATTGCCAGCTGGCTTGGCGGTTGGTGGAGCAGCTGGACTTGGATTGAGCCGACTTATTGGGCTTCCTGCTGGTGAATCTGCTGGGCTTACTGTTGCTGGTGGATTGGCGGGTCAAGGAGTGACCAATGCTGCCTCTAGAATGCTTACGGGAGAAGGTGGTGGCGTTCCATCGTTTATCCAGCAAGGATTGAGTCGCGCTCAATATAGAACTAATGTTCCAAGTAATCTATCGTTATTTCTAGCTAAGTCTGGTGGCCCTTCCGGTGGCCTTGCTGGTAGCAACGTGCAATCTTTTATTGACCGATACAGGCAGGAACAACAAGGTATATCACCCTCCCGATAATTTCCCATGAACTACAAAACGCTTCCAAATTCCAATCACAGTCCGTGCGAGTGCAATGCTACGTCTGGAGACCGCATTAAGGGCATTCCTGACAAGGTACAACGCCCAGCCCGTAAAGAGATCGACGTTACCTCCATCGGCTCCAAGATGAAGATTGACGGCAAAGGCTACAAGATCGTCAACCTCAGTGCCACTCTTGAACCCGTGGGTACGGGTGGCAAGGGCATGAAGAAGAAAAAGAAGTACAAAGAGGACGACGACGACGGCTACGACGAGTCCTAAGGGATATGCTCGATCAGAATTTCGGTCCGACGGTGGGGTTTCTTGACCTGGTACTGTCGGAACTGAAATTCTATGCTGCTGGGGTCATCGTCTGGAATTAGACCCTCGTAGCGGATGGCGTCTAGGAGGGGTTTGCAGCCCCCTGCGCCGTTGTCAACGTCGAGGGGGCGGCTACCGTAGCGGGTGATCGTAACGCAGAAACGAGGGCGTCCCTTGCCTCCTTTTTTAGCTTTGTCAGGATCCAGAAATTGCGCCCCAGCATCGTGTTTAAGCTGGGTGTGTTGTAGCCCGTGAGGGTCAGGCGCAGTGGGTAGGGAAGATTGGGGTTCCATGATTTATTCGCGACCTTGGATTTCACCTTGCGTTTTACGGAGGCGATAGAAGTTAACGATTTGCCACGCATAGTTGTAGGATAAGTTGAAGAGACGGGCGATGGACTTGCAAGGGACGCCTTCCCAGTAGAGTTCCCGCATCCGCTTGACG
>Ga0209400_1000422_pt1 | contig 36665 bp, 58 predicted proteins | sample M_130807_EF_Meta_FD_187313 | JGI IMG/M metagenome (GOLD analysis project Ga0209400, IMG submission 187313) | Freshwater microbial communities from Lake Montjoie, Canada to study carbon cycling - M_130807_EF_MetaG (SPAdes) (version 2) | ecosystem: Environmental > Aquatic > Freshwater > Lake... | reverse complement strand
TAGTCGCGCGCAACCCTACGTTTAGGCTTGGGGAAGGTTTCCTATTTTATTTCCTTGACAATCAACCACTTGCAACCGCCTGCGCCTCGCATCCTCCCGCGCCACCTCATCCAGCAGATCGTAGGTCGCCATTCCGTTGACGGCTCGCACCACCTTGCTCACTTGCCTGCAGCCTCGCCCCACATTGCGCCCGTGGTATTTATGCCCGGTCTGTTTGTAGGCCTCGTTCACGCGGCCTCCTTCCTCGGCCGCTCCAGCAGCCGGATGGTTACACCTTCAGACAGTTCGACCGCAGCGGCCTCGAACATCTCGGCCGCCAAAGCCACATCTGGCCCGACTGTTAGAGTCAGCCATGCCGGTGGTTCGGCGTCACTCATTGTTGGCCTGCCTTCTCGTAGTTCGGCCAGCTTTGCTTTGCGTGTTTTTTTCATGGTGTTATTTGTTTAAATTGAGGCCGACAACAGTCTTAAGACGGACAGGACTTTTCTGTCTGTCCTTAAGACTGATTGTAGCTTCATTCATCACCTTTTTACTTAGTGATGATGATAGAAGTTGAACAGAGCTATCAAATTTGTTTTGCATCATCAAAAAGGGTCATTATTGAGCCGAAAAACAACTTCCTTTGTGCTGTCGTTTATCTTCTCCACCCCAAGCCGTTTTAGGTCGGCCAAATGGCGGTTTATGGCCTGCTTCCAAGCACCTGCGCTATGGCTGTCCTTGCAGATCGCTTTGGCCCGCACGATCAACTCTGCCGATCCGACTGGCCTGCCAGCCTCCTCAAGCACTTGGCGGATGGCATCGGCCCGTGGCCCGAATGTGTCCACGCTCTTGCCCGGCTGCTTGAGCTTGGCCGGGTCCAGATCCACCCGCGGATTCATCAGTGGCGCGTCCCATTGCAGGACGAGCGGAGGGGTCGGGGCGAATTCCCGCAGGATGGCGTCCATCGTGTAGCAGTCCTCCTTCTCGTGGCTTGTGAAGGTCAGGATGGCGTCAGGATCACGGGCCATGACACCACTGCCCGAGATGCGATCCATGGCCTCCTTGCCGCTCTGGTTGCCTTTGGAGAAATGGGCCGCAAAGGCGATGGCCGCGTTGCACTCGTCGGCAAACTGCTCGATCTCCAGCATCAACGCCGCCATGTCGCCCGCCGAGTTTTCGTCCTTGTCTCCGTAGGTTTTGTAAATGGGATCCAAGATGATGAGCGAAAACTTTGGCCCATCCTTGTCCTTTAGCCTCATCCGCGCCGTAGAAAGCATCGTCACTAAGTCGTAGCACTTGCCGCGCAGATTCCATGTCTGGATAGCCGAGGCCACCTCGGGCCGGATCTTCAGCCCTTGCATCAGGCCGCGCTTCTCCGCGATCCACCGCACCCGTCGGCCAGCGGTGTGGCGACGTAGCTCAAGATTCACATACAGGACGTTGCCCTGCTTGCATGGGAAGTGTCCCAGCCACTTGCCACCAGATGCCACGGCCAAGGCCAGATCGACCAGGCACCACGTCTTGCCCATCTTGCTCCCCCCGCCAATGACCAGCTTTGACCCTAGGCGAAGGATGCCGCCGTCCTGCTCGCCGTCTGGGCCGCAGATCAGCACGTCCGGAGATTCGGCCTCGTAGCCGATCAGTGTGTTGCCATCCACCCATTCGGGCAGCCCATCCGACTCCGGGGGGTCATCCGCCACGACCAGCGTATGCACGTTGGGCGCCTGCCCCTCGTCCATCTCCCGCGTTTCCATGTAGGCCGACTCACCGGCTGGTTGTGCTTTGTGAATCTTACGCATTAGTCATCTCCCCAATTACCAAGCTTGGACTATCGAAAGCGGCACGATGATTGTGCACAAATCGCGTTTGTTCCTGATTCATGTTTAGTTTCGGTTTAAAGAATCCAATAAATGCGGCCTCTGTTTTATTCAGATTGGATGGGGCGCACGGCAGAACAAATGCACGGTCAAAATTCTTGTTTTTATGGCCAAGCATTCGAGATGCCACATTGCAACTCTGGCCAACGTAGATGACTTCGCCGTCTTGAACTAAAAAGTATATGCCCGAAACTTCTGGCACTTCGATTAGCCTATCTGCAACCGTTGCAAGGCACGTCGGCACATCCCATTGGCAGGGTTCTTTTACTAAGATAGGAACAGGCGCAAGCTGAGTTCCCTCACAGACATCCAACAGATTTTCTTTTAGCCATCGGACAATGTGAGTCTTAATAAAGAGAATGTCTTTTTTAGCAACCAACACATGAGGGCATGCTCCAGATTTCGCATATTCTAAAACGGTGTTTTTTTCCACGCCAGTCGTTCTCTCGACCTCATTGGCATCAATCATTTTCGGCCAAGATCCATCGGCATAACCCTGAATCTCCAATTTTAAGGATGAATATTGGCTAAGCATCGAAAAACAACACTCGTTGAATTGTTCCGTCCTCCCGCTGTCCGTTGGGCAACCGGACAAATTGGCTTTTCAGCCAAGTCTTCGGGTCGCCGCCCAGGCGAACGGCCTCCTCAAAAAACTTGCGGTCCTCGCCCTCGCCCTGCGCCTCATACCAGCCGTGCAAAGACTTTGACCCCGAGAACACCACCATCCGAAGTTTGCGAAACTCACTCAGCCAGATATGCCTGGCTGCCTGCTCATCAAGGGTTGCGCCGTCATCGAACTCCACAACGATGTTCTGGCGCGGCCCGGTGTTGTCGAGCGTGTGCGCGGACATCTCGCCGTCCGACTTGCGCTTGCCCTCGAGGGCCGACATGGCAGAGGGAACAACAAACTCGTAGATCCGCAGTTGGTCGGAAATATCGACCAACTGCGCCGTGGTGAACTTAGCCACGCCAGTCCCAACGCAGACCAGATCGCCTTTAAGCATGGCCCGCAAGAACCATGCAGGCTCGGCCTTGTCGGACGTTTCCTGCTCCAGCGCCGACGCCTCCCGCAACTTCTCCAACGTCCACCCTCGCGCCTTAGAGAGCCTCCTGCACTCGCCTTGCAGTGTGCGGTTCGGCGTGGGCCAAGGCCGCGTGCGCGGAGTCCCAGTTGAAGGCGTCACCTCGTAGGCCGTCTGGATGGCCGACAGTATCTCGCGGTCAGGGGTAAATCGCGCCGTGTCCTCCCGCACCGCGTCCACCATCTGCCGGATTATTCGGTAGGCCCGAGGATGCGATACTCCATCGTCACGCAGCAGGCAGGCCCAGTGATAAATCTGGGAGTGCAGGCTTTCGGCCACACGCTTGCGCCGGTTGGGATTTCTGCACCAAGAGAGGAATTTGCTCATGCCGCAAACAAATTGAGTTGCGCCTTGGCCGACTTTAGAAACTGGCAAGCCTGCTTGAAGTAGCTTTCTTTCAGCTCACTGCCGACGAACCTACGATCCATCTGAAGCGCCTTGTAGCCTTCTGAGCCAATGCCAGCAAACGGCGAATAAACCAAATCGCCAGCGTTGCTCCACATGACCAGCGCCCGCTCGATCACGTCCAGTTGTAACGGGCAGATATGCCGCTCGTCTTGCTGTTCGCGCCCGAGTCTTCCATTTAATACATTGCCTTGATCTATGGTCATCCACACCGGCGAGGCCCATTCTTGCCACTGGTCGAGCGGGAAATTTTGCGGCGTATGCTTAATTGGCTCGGCGTTCTCGCCGGGCTTCTTGAATATGAGCAAGTATTCCGGCGACCCCGTGCGACTAGAGGATGAATCGCCGCAGAGAGTTTTATACAAAAGCCCGTGCGCCTTGGTGCGCTGCATTTCTGTGACTGGATCTTTCCAGATGGTAATTCTCGAATGAAACTGCCAACCGGCATCCCGAAACGCCCGCACGATGTCGCCCGAGAAGTCTTGATACTCTATCTTGCCGTGCTTCCATTTCGTAGAAAGCAAGTCATTGCAGTGAACGCAGGCCATCCGACCGGGCTTGGTCACACGCATAATCTCGCCAATAAGGAACTTAAACTGCTTGGCAAACTCGTCTTTATTCTCGCAGTTTCCCATGTCCTGCGCGTCAGCCGAATAGGTGAAAAGGTCGGCAAATGGCGGAGAAAATACACTCACGCCCACGCTTTCCGCTTCAATCTTTTCGGCAACCCGCACGCAGTCGCCGTGATATAATGTCCACCCCTCGCCGCCTTCCTTAGTGATATCCGTCTTCATAATTAGTGTTTTTTCGCTGTTCTTTAGTGCCAGCGCCGCAGATTTCATCTGCTCTTGCATTCTGGCGTGTTGCTCTATCTTGTGTTTTACGGTTGCCAGAATCGCGCCCTCGGTGCGCGCCTGGACGATAAAGGCATTGACCTCCCGCACCTGTCCGAATCGGTAGGTCCGGCGAAGCGCCTGGTAGAAATCCTCAAATGAATAGGACAGGCCGACGAATGCCACGTTGCGGCAGAATTGGAAGTTCATGCCAAAGCCGCAGATCGACGGCTTGCTCACGAGCACACGAGTCTTGCCCTGCAAAAAGGACAGGATGCGTGACTCCTTATGTTCGGGCTTATCGGACCCTCGAATGGTGACGCATTCGGGCATACGCGCCGATAACTCCTCCTCTTCCACGTTGGTGTTGCACCACACAAGCCATTGCTCCTTGGAGGCGTTGACCATATCGGCCACGGCCTGCGCCCTAGCGGCGGCTGTCTCGCGCAATTCTTTGTGCATCGTTGTCGCCGATAGGGTGGCGTGCTTAAATAGCTCTTCGCTATCAGGCGCGGCCCGCTCATCCACCTCGACGGTGATGGTTTCCATGTGAAGACGCGGCAAATCGTATCCATCATCGGCAAAGCCAATATCCGAAGGCTTGCTGATGCACGCGGCCCACGATCCCATCCACTTCCAGAACTCGCTTTCTGCGTGGCCCTTGAGTCGCCAATCGCCCGTGTTAAACGTGTCGTTAATAAAGAACGTGGCCAACATCTGAGCCGGAGAACAGACGCCAAGAAAGTCGGCGTGCTGTCCTATTTCGGTGTAGTCGTTTGGCGATGGCGTGGCCGTGCAACACAGCCGATAGGCGGTCCCGGCAAATCGCTCCGTAAGTCTGATGCGCGTCTTGCCGCTGAAGTTCTTTATAATGCTCGACTCGTCCAGCACCACGCCCGAGACATCGCAATCATCAAACAAGTCTAGCTTTTCGTAGTTGGTGATATTGATGCCAGGGGCGACATCCTCGGCTCGCCTAACGATCCTTGCGTTGATGCCAAACTTTTCAGCTTCCGCCAGCGTTTGCGTAGCAACGGCTAGAGGCGTCAGCACCAGCACATTACCCCGAGTCTTAGCGGCAACCTGTCTCGCCCACTCAAGCTGTTGCAGCGTCTTGCCAAGGCCGCAGTCCTCGAACAGCGCAGCGCGCCCGCGGCGCACTGCCCATCCGACAACGTGCTGCTGCCAATCAAAGAGAGGGGCTTTAATTTCCTCTGGCTCAAACCCACTCGGCAGCGCGGTCTTGACCTTGGACTTGATAAATTGATCGTAGGCGTCACTCACGTCCGCCTCCTTCCAGCCTCTCCTTCACGAGCGACTGGCAAAACACCAACGTCGTGCTGTATTGCAGCCGCGCCCCGTCGCGCTCGCGTTCCAGCCGCCTGGCAAAGTCGGCAGGCACGGTAGCGCACGAGTAGAAGCCAATGGTGCTGCGGGCCTGCGCGTCCGTCTCGGGCGTGTCGCTCATGCACCCTCCTTCCACCGCTTAACCGCCCGCAGCGCCTCAACGAGCGCGTCGTAACGCACCTGGCTGCCGGTGTCGTCTGGTGCATAGGCCATTCGCTTGACCAGCTCGCGGGCCTCGTTGCGCTCTTTGGCCAGGCGCAGGAGGGCGCTGTCGAGGTGTGGAGTCATTCCGGCACCTCCGGCAGTTCCATCCAATGGGTGATATGGCTGTCGATCTCGTCGCCCGTGTGCGCGTTGATCCAGCCGGAGTAAACTATGCCTTGAGAAGGGATCTCATAGACGGCAACGAAATGGCACTCGCCATCGGTCGCCAAGACACAACGCAGGTTGCCCGGGAGTTCCTTGTCGGCGGGAGTCCAAGGGCTGATCTGCGCGCGAGATGCCTCGGCCTGCTCAAGCACCTTCTCCAATGATGGCTGAGGGCGCTTCGCCAGCGCCTCGCGGGCCGCGATGTCGTCTGGGTGTGGCAGTGTCTTCACGCCGCCTCCTTCATCGGCCTCGGGTCATACCCCTTGCGAAAGCGCCAAACCGCGCACATCTGCGTGAACGCCTCGTAGGCTGCGACCATCCGCTCCTTGTCGTGCTTAACCACCTCGAGGCGGCCCGGCTCGGTGCTACTGATGAACAGATTCGCCGCAACGATGTGCTGCAAATGCTCTGGCCCGTAGTGCGTAGCAGCGTAGGCCGCCAACTGCAAAAGGTGCTCGTCGTAGGCTTCGACCTTCTCGCCCTCCTTCGTTTTCTTGGTCTTGAAGTCGAGGATCCCCATCTTCCCAAAGCCGTCGCCCCAGGTGAATAGCGCATCGACTCGCCCGGCAAAGCCGTGCACCGCATTGACCAGGACAATCTCGCTATGAGTGACTTTCACGCCCACAGATTTCATCCACTCAAGCACCGGCTTGACGTAGGGCCGTAGTTCCTCGCTCGGCTCCTCCGCGCTGCCACGCATGAGGTTTTCAATCGCGTTGTGGATCTTCGTTCCAAGGTCAGCCGCCTCGCCCACCTGACTCATCGCGTATTCGATGGCCCGATCCGCGAACCGCTCAAGCGGCTCCTCGCCTTGCGGCGGCGGCACTAACAGCGCTGCCTTGGCAGCCTCGCGCATCTTCCACTTCGTAAGCTGCGGCTTGTCCAGAATGCCGATGATCGTGGTGACCGAGGGCAAAAGGTTTAGTTTGCGCGCATCCCGCAGGGTGGTCGTGCGCGTCCCGTCTCCGTCCTTGTTCGGCACCGTGTGACACGGTTTTCCGTCAAGTGAATACCAGTGACTCGACCCGAGGGTCGGCTTTGTTATGATGGCCATTGCAATCGGTAGGGTTGCGGGGCGGAGGGGCTGCGGCTTCCCGTCGAAAGTTGGCCGCGTTGCCTCCCCGCCCCTAATTCCTCAGAACGGGTCGCCCCCGCTCTTGACCGGCCCCAAGACCTCAAACTCAACATCCTCGGCCTTGTCTGCCGACCCGCCGACCTTGGCGAATGCATTGACCGCCGGCACGTTGGCCTCATAGCCATCGAGCACCGGGCTGATGCCCGTGATGTTGTTGTAGACCTTGCCGTTGCGGGCCTCTTCAGCCGTCACAGTGATCTGCCCTCCCCTGCCCTTGAGGTCTTCGGTGTCCATGCCCGGCTTCGGGTTCTCGCCCGTCCAGGACTTGAGGAACTTGGTCAGGTTCGCCTTCGGCCCGCTGGTGATCTTCATCTCCCGCGTGGCAATCTTGTGGAGTTGGCCGCCTTTCGTTTTCACTCCGAAGACGAAGCGGGTCACATCCACCTTCTCCATTTCCTCGCTCTCGTATTTCTTGCGATCCACGCCGTAGAGGTCGATGACATCCACGCAAACCGCGAGGTATGTCCCTGCCGGTGGAGGCGGTCCCATGTCCGCGAGTCCGCCGCCACTGCTTTCTGGTATTTTAGCCATATGTGTTCTGTTGCTCCTATGGTGCTTATTTTTGCAGCGATCCGGCGCACCGGACGGATTGCTGTTTGGTTTTGGAAAGGCCACTCGCCTTTCCGAAAGTCATGTCCCAGCCGTAGACGGCAACCGCAAGCGCGGCCCATTCGTGGCTTTTGATGCCGTAGGTCGGCCCTTGGTTCTTCTTCGTCCCCTGCGGGCCGATGCGGTCGATTAATGCTTGCCTCACGTTGGCGTCCTTGGCTCGCGGCGAATTGCACAAGTGCAGCTTGATGTCCTTGCGATAGACTCGCGTCACATTGCCGCCTGCCGGGGATTTCCAATCCGCCCAACGCGCCGTGCTTGCAACTTGCAAGCAGCGACCAATAAACACGCACGTCTCAAACACGCTCGCACCCACAGCCATACCGTAAGAGGCGATCATCTCCACAAAAACGTGATCCTCCTGCCAAAGCGGATGGCTGAGTAAATGCTCGTTCTCCCACAGGCCGAAAGACACCACCTCCTTGCCGTCAAATTCGGCAAAGGCCGACTTGTCCGTGCCAGGGTCAACGCCGATCACGGTTGTCTTATTCATGGCCGCACCCCTCCCCTTCGCCAGGGCTATACTTCTCCCGCACCGACTCGGCGGTTTCCCAATCGTCCGAGATTCCGGCCATCCTTTTGTAGTAGTCCCTCGACCAACGCAATATTTCCATCGTGCGGCGATCAGAGTTGCGTTCCTGAACAAGGATTTTTTGCTCTTCCTCTAGGACGGCGACACGCGCGCGCAGCTCGTTGGCCTGGCGACTGGTCATAATTTGTCTTCGCTCTGAATCCTCGCACGGATTTCCTCTAGCAGAGCTATTGACTCAGCCGTTAACTTCTCAAGAGCGGCGGCATATGCTTTTGCTTCTTGCAGCAGCCCGCACGTCCCAATCAATCCAAGGTGCTCGGCGAAGGGCTGCCCACACGCAGGGCAAAAGGGTGAGCGCCCCGGTGTATAGTCACCGGGACGCCCTGCTTTCGGCAGGCAGTCAGCGTGCAATCCATCCCCATGTCTTGTTTCGCCCGCTTGTTCTCCGTTAGCAAAAGTTGTTGTCATTCTGGTGCGTGTGTTTTCAGAGTTTTGTAGAACGCTTCATCGGCGGGCATCGGCCACCCAACAAGGTCGGCCCACTCTTGCGCCGCTCCCTGCAACCAGAAATGTTTTAGCTGTTGCGCGTCGTCCAGGTGACGCATGCCCACGATGCTAACCGGCTCCGTGCGCGAGTAGCCGTCCGTCCCAACGCTCGTCGCCACCGGCCACGGAGCGCACCAACCATCGAGGTCAATGATTCTATGACGAGCCAGGTGACCAACGTCCTCGGCAGCCAGCTTAAGCATCGCGTAGACGAGGTTAACGAATGGCGAGGCACCATTGCTCGTCCCGCCAGTCGATTCCATCTTTCGTCCGTTGTATGTGCGAGGGCAGCTCATGGGCGGAAGTGCTCAACAAGCCAAATGACCGCAAAGGTCAACGCGACAAGTAGGACAGCCGCGAGTGCCGCCTTGTCGTCGTCGTGGCGCCGGTTCATTGCGCTGCCTCCTCGATGCGCTTGGCCGCGCGGTCAATAAATCTCCAATCCAGCTTGGCGGTGCGGAGCCGGAGCTTGATCGGCGTTAAGCGATCCAACACACGGCCCAAGACCGACGGACATAGGCACGGCCTGCGTCCGTCGTAGTCGCGGCGGGCGACAATCACGCGAGCACCTCCCCGGGAAGCTTGCTGTTAAGGTAGCGGCGGTAGCCGACCGTCTTCGGGTTAACCTTGCGAAAGGTCAGTCGGCTTGAGTGCGGCGAATTATTAAGCTCGGCCAGCACCCCGCGAACTCGGCGGTCGGCCAGCTCGCGCTCCTTGCGCGTTGCGACGGCGTAGCCCCAGGCGAACGCCATCTGCGCGGTGAATACGGTGAAGAGCAGGGCAATGCCTGCCCAGCCGAGGATTTCGTTAGTTTGCATTACTTTTCTTTCCTTTCATTGATGAGCCGAACGATGTCGGCCATGTCGTAGCGCGTGCCGTGCGCAGAAAGTTTGATCCGAGGAAGGTGGTTCTTGACCTTGTTGCGGGAAATCCGAAGCAGGGTCGCCGCCTCTTTTTCGGTGATGAGTTGCGGACTCATTTCGCCTCTTTGACATGCTCGGAAAGAATGCTGCGCACTTCTCCCGCGAGGCTGCGGTGGTTGCGTTTTGCCAACTCGCGCAACGCGGTTAGCAGTTGCTGTGACATGCCGCAAATGCCGAGAAATGAGGACTTTGCGGGTTGGGTATTGGGATCGCGTTTCATTTGTATTTCCCAGTTATCTATTTCCTGCGTCCGTTTGGCAATACAAAAGTATTGCATAAATAAAAAAAGATTTATCTTGCTTTGGTGCAGAGTGGGGCAATCCTCAACGCATGAAAAAGAAATCAGCCTTGAACGTCCGGTGTGACTTGAAGCTAAAAAAGGACATCGAGGCGCTGGCGCAAGAGTCTGGCCTGCGGCTCTCGGACTACATCGTAGGAGTGCTCACGGCAGCGGTGGAGCAGCACACAACGGTTGCCGAATTGATCACCTATAAAGTGACTGAAGGGAAACGCATATCGCAGCCCAACAAGAAGCGCGCATAATACAATTCCCAAAAAATCTTCATGCTCGTCAATCAAAGATTAAAAATCGCCCCCCCCATCCCCACCGAGGTAATGAAGAATGCGCTCCAAGCACGAACTCGTAAAAGTAGGCGGTCTGTCTACTACGCTTTGGAAGGCTGGCGACGGCAGGTGGAAATGGCATGCCCATCGAGGAGGCCAGCGCGTTCTATGCGCCGCCAAAAATATTGACGATGCTAGGACAAAAGCCAGAGAACAGCTAAAGGACTTGAGGAAGGCCAAGAGCCACCTTGAAGAAGCTAGCCCGAAGGTTCTTTCGCAATTCCATGTGTGGCTGGCGGCGAGGATTGACTCGCCCAAGCTTGCAGACGGAGCGGAGAAATATTTGGCTCACCTAGCGTCTCGCAAGGTTAAAGAGACACGCATCATCGCTATGGACTTATCCAAGTTCAGCGAGGGCCGCAGATCGCGGATGTCAGATATCACCGTGGCCGAGGTGGCCGACTATCTGGACGGGCTGGCCGTTGGGCCAAGGCGCTACAACAACGTGCGCGCCAACCTTGCCGGGTGGTTCCGGTGGGCGCGGGCCGTTGGGCTTGTCCCAGACGCCACCACGGCCCCAGAGCGAGTGGTCCCAAGGAAGACGGAAAACGCGCCTGTCGCCATCTACACTCCGGCTGCATTCGGAGAGATCTTGCTGCTGTCTGACGAGTTCCAACTCGCCGTTGCTATTGGCGGACTCGCTGGCCTCCGCAGCGAGGAAATCTACGGCCTTCGATGGGAGGATCTAAAGCCCGAGCACATCGAGGTGCGAGCCGACACGGCCAAGACAGGCAACAGGCGACTGGTCCCGATCCAACCGGCGCTGCGGACGTGGATCACGGCCAGCAAACCACAGGACGGCAATATGGTCGCGCCGCGCTTGACGTTTTCTGTGCTGCAAAAGCGGCTCAAAAAACGCTACGGCATGAAGTGGGTTCACAATGGTCTTCGCCATTCGTTCGGGACATACCGCTGCGCCGTCACCAAAAACATTGCCGAGGTGTCTTACGAAATGGGCAACAGTCCAGCGATGGTGAAGCGCCATTACCTCGAGATGCAGGACGAAGGCGCTGGCAAGGAGTGGTTCTCTACCACCCATCAAAGAGTAACCAGAAAGTAACCAATTTCCCGAATCTCAATTCGGTTTGGAGTTCCAAAATTATTGAACTGGTTAGCTCTATTTGGCGTCATTTTGCATCACATTTCTATTTTCAAATCCCACCAGCCCGACTCTGTTAATTTCCGAAAATCCCGACAAAGTAACCGGAAAGTAACCAGTCTGGCTTGCTTCCAAAAGCGCCGCCTGACGCACCGTCCTCCTTGACACCCTGCGCGCCGTTGAATGGCGCGACCCAAATCACCTCGCCCGGAGTTGCTGGTCGTAGTCAGCGACTTGCACTGCGGCAGCTCAGTCGGCCTCATGCCGCCAGACAGCGAAATCGTCGGAGGCAACACCCTCGCCTTCGGCAAGAACCACCACCAGGCATGGCTATGGAATTGCTGGCAGGACGCTCAAGCGCAAGTCGCGAAGCTGGCCGGGCGAGATCCGTTCGCGCTCTTGGTTAACGGTGACGCGACTGAGGGCATACATCACAAGTCTCCCGAGGTGGTCGCTTCCCTCATCGAGCATCATTGCCAGATGGCCGCAGCCGCCTTAAAGCCGTGGGCGGATAAGGCCGTCAAGACCTACATCAGCAAAGGCACCGAGTGCCACACGCATGACGTTGAGTCCTACCTAGCCCGCCTGCTTAACGCTGAGACAGGCGAAGCCCGCGACAAATGGCACCTCGAAATATCGGGTTGCAGAGTTGATGCCGCCCACCATATCGGCGCAACGTCTCGCGCCTACCTAGAGGCCAGCGCACTCAGCATTGTCTTGGGCAACGCCCGCCTCAACTCCATCCGTGCAGGGCATCCGTGCGCGCAAGTGTTCCTGCGGGCGCACCGGCATTGCGGGGGGGTCTATTCAGACGGCAGCGGAATGATGTGCGTCACCGGGGGATGGCAGTTCCTGACCCGTCACGGCCACAAGGTCGTAGGCGATGCCATACCAAGGCCCAGCGTCCTCGTCCTTGATTGGCGCGGCAAGCCGTCCGGCTGCCTGCCCACGCCGCACCACATTTATTTTAATCCGCCAGCACCGGAAATTGTCAGGGCATGAGTAAGGGAAAACTCACCGCAGAAAAGCTGGTGGCCTCGGCGTGGGCCGCCGCATTGTCGCCGCAATACAAATTCGACGAAGTGCCGCCCGGATGGTTCACACGAGCGCAAATTTCCGAAAGTCTTGGCAAGAACCGATCAACCATCGCGCGCAAGATACAGGACGCGGTGCTTACGGGTCGCGCAGAGGTCAAAATCTTTCGCATCGCGTCGGGTCAACGCGGTATTTACCCGGTGCCGCACTACCGCCTGCTCACATGACCTACCGCATCCGCCGCGAGATTGCCCCGCTGGCCGTGCTGGCGCTGGACGAGCAGTGTTTTCCCTCCGACTACAGGCCAGACCTTGACCGATCCCTCTGGTGGCTTGTGTGGAGCGGCAAGGAGGCCGTCGGCTATGCTGGTCTTCGTGTGTGTGAGTTGGGGCAAAACAAGGGACTTGGGTTCTTGTCGCGCGCTGGGGTATCGGCCAAACATCGAGGTAAGGGTTTGCAAAAAAGATTGATCCGTGCGCGTGAGGCGGAAGCGCGGTCACTTGGGATTGATGAGATTGTCACCTACGTCATCAGTTGGAACTCGCCATCAATCAACTCGCTGGTTGGCTGCGGCTATAAATTTTATTGGCCGTCTGTAAAATGGGGCGGGGCGGGGTCGGTGTATTTGCGCAAGCGGCTCTAGGCGGTTGGCAACTCGAAGTGCGGGAGATCTTTCGTCCGCTTCCAATCCCCTCCCCAGACAAGGCCAAGCTCCTTGCCCACTTCGCCAGCGCGGTCGTAGTGGCGAGACTCCCAGACAGGGTTTTTCCCACTGAACAAAGTCAAGTCAATGGCCCGCCCGCCGATGTGTCGGCTCTTCATCGTCCACGTCACCCTTGGCCCAGGCGCGGTGCGTCCTTGAGCGTAGAGGGCAGCCTGCTCTTCCTTGGTTCGGTTGCCTGAGGTGACTTTAAAAGTTAAGCCTTCCGCTGCGAGACGGCGCAGCAACTCGCGGCCTAGCTTGGCAAGTTCCGGTTGGACCGTGGCTAGGTTCTTTTCACTTCGCGGATCGGCCTGCCAATTTGACGCCTTGCTTTCGCTCGTGCTCGGCCTTGTGGATTGCGCGGGTGTGCAGCTCGGCTGCGATGAGGGAGAGGAGTTCTCCCAGGTCGGTGCAGGGCCATCTTTTGATTGCCGCCGCAAGAGTTTTTGGAACCATTGGACTAATGTCATGGCGTCAAAAGTCAGCGCCACCCTTGATCCCAACGTAGGTCACACCGCTACGGTTGCCGCGCACAACTAGCCGCACGGATTCCAGCAGGCGAATGAGGAATGGCCGCTTGTCTACAACGGGACTCGGCTTGACCAGACGTAGCCACCACGCCTTCATTTTGCGAAGCCGGATGCAGCCAACTGTTCGGATTTTCCGAACGGTTTAACGAAGCACACAAACCAGCATTTCTTTTGTAGGTCCATCCCCCCGGCCAGTTGCCATCCAGATTTTCCCAAGGCTAGGCCGCTTGATGAAGGGTCAACCCTGAGCGAGGCGCAGGCACTACCCAAAAGGACGAAGGCACAGAGCAGGGCCGTTTGGGCCGAGCGCATAAAGTCAGCTGCGCCGAAAGACGTTGATCGCGCCCACGACGGCCATGCCAGCGCCGACGATGGCCGTGGCGTGTTCGGGCGACAGCTTCAGCCCGGCGGCGCAGAGCAGGAACGTTAGGCCACGCCAAGTGGAGGATTCAGAAAGGCGATCCAGCGCGTAGTTGAGGGCGGTCTTCATGCCCTCGCGGCCATGTCAAAGCCCTGCCACGCCAAAGGAAAACACCCCACGATTCCTTTCAAAAAGTGAAAGGTTGGCGCGACTACAAATGCGAGAGCCGCCCGTTGCCGAGCGGCCCTGCGTCCCTTAGCCGAAGCGCCGGGAGGAAATTAGGACTGCATCCCAGCCACAGCCTCCGCGCTCGCGGCCTCGTAGCTGCACGGCGGGGCGGGAAACGTGCGCGCAATCGGGTCTACTGACGCGACCAGCATTGCCTCCAGCCACGCTTTCAGGACGGTCATGTTTGCGCCGAGCGGTTTCCCTGCTTGGAGCAAGGCAAATTCGAAACGCTGGAGGGCGCTGACTTGCATGGCGGAAAAGTGCTGCGATACCCACGCTTCCGGCGTAGTGAGGGACGCGTCTTGCGGTTTTTGCGGCAAAGCCTCCAAATCAACGTCGGCCAGCAGCCGCGCCGATGTTCCCTCGGGCGGCTGCCATGTTTCCACATTGCCGTCCCACAAGCATGTGCTCACCAGCCAGCCGCCCGCGTTGTTGATAATTGCGTAGGTGTCCATGTTAAAAATATGTTGTCACGACAACAATGCCGCCCGCGCCTGCACCGCCGCTGTTGTCGCCGCCCGCCGCGTTGAGCGATCCGCTGCCACCGCCGCCGCCGCCACCGTAGTTGCCGCCCGCGCCGCCCTTGTTCGCTGCACCCGTGGACGATGTGGCCGTGCCGCCAGCGCCACCCGTGCCAAAAAACGCACAATGCGACACGCCGCCTGCGCCACCGACAGAGTTCGCAGCAGGCGCACCGCCCAGCGTTTTGCCGGTGCGAGACGAAGCAGTGTCTCCAATTGTCCCGCCGTTGCCGCCCAGATAATAAGTTGTTCCTGCGTTTTTGCTTCCGCCGCCGCCGCCGCCACTGGGCGCTACTATAGTCGATGCCACTCCGTCAGCGGAAGCCGCAGTCACGTTGGTTGCGCCGCCGCGTGTCGAGTTTGCCAGCGCAGAAAAATAAAGCACAGAGTTGCTCAAAGCGCTGGTCGAACTTGCCGCCGCCGTTGTGCCGCCCGCGCCAGCAGACGCTGTGCCACTTGCGACCAGCGTAGCGCCAAACGAACTGTCTCCTCCATTGCTGCCAGCCGCGCCGTTGGTGTCGCTGGTGGTGCGTGCGCCGCCGCCCGCGCCGCCTGCGCCAACGGTCACCGCTACGGTTGCGCCAAAAAATGATGGATCGGCGCTGCCAATAATGAGGCCGCCGCCGTTGCCCCCCACGCCACCGCTGGCCGCTGTCACGCTGTCGCTGCGTCGTCCGCCGCCGCCGCCACCGCCGCCCGAAATGATGAGGTAGTCCACGCGCTTGGCTCCGGTGGGTTTGGTCCACGTTCCGTTCGAGGTGTATACGTCTGTTTGTGTGCGAAGGTCGCTGGTCAGCGCCACGGTGCCTGTGGCGTTGGGCAGCGTGATTGTTCTAAATGCTGTGGTAGTTGAGGAAACTATGCCTGTCCCTGATCCAGACAGAAAACACAGTTGGCCTCCAGAATCCACATCAAACTCTTGCGCCTTTATGAAATTTGCTTCAATGACGCCAGTGTCTTGCGAGTTCCGCAGATTGATAGAATTTGCCAGCGTTGGAGAACCTGTAATTGTCGTCTGCCCCCCCGCTGAAAGACTTGTAGTGCTTAAGCCTTGCGTGTTGATGCCATGATCAAAAAATAAATCATTGGCTGAACTGACCGTGTTTTCTTCCGCGTTGATAGAAAAACCAAAATCGGGCACACTAATTCCCGATACGTTGTTGACCTCCAGAGTGTTTCCTGTGGTCAGGCCGCCGCTGGTAAGGCCGCTTATTCGCGCATCGTTCCCCTGGCAAGCCGTGCCTGCGGTCGTGCCGTAGGCCACATTGGCCGTGATCGTCCCGCTGGTTGTGACTGGCGAGCCGCTGATGCTTAAGCCCGTGCCCGCTAGGGCGACGGATGTGACTGTGCCGCTGCCGCCACCTCCCCCGCCAGTCCCCGGCGGGCCTTGCGGGCCTTGGGTGATGACCTCGATGGCCTGCGTCGATATATCGTAGACCTCTAGAACGTCACTCATCGGGTCACCTCGCGCGTGAAGGTTGCTGTGCCCTCGACCAGCCGCTTCACAAATCCCGTCGAGCTGACCAGCTCTAAATCGAAAACGTAGCGCCCCGCCGTGATCGCGCTGGTGGAGGCCGCGCTCGCGGAGAGGATGATTGTGCCGCTCACGCCGCCTAAAGATATCGTCCCGGCTGCGCTGGTGAGGCTCAGAGCCACCGTGGCGCTGTCCGCCGTGTCGCGGAACATAGACCGAGCGGTGTAGCCCGAGATATCAACGGGCACATCGTCAACGAGCCAGCGGAATTTCTGCTGCAAGTTCGCCCCCTGGCAGATGCAGAGGTTTGTTTGTGCTGCGCAGCTCATCAGTTGCCCCTCCGAAAATAGTCGGCCTCGAGCTTCTCAACGCGCGGGACTATGGAGTCGATGCGCTCGTCCTGAAACGACACGTTGGCCTGTAGCGTGGCGGCCCACCAAGTCAGCCCAGCGGTCTGCGTGATGAGCACCATCGCGAAGGCGATCAGAGACTTATTGACTGTGCTGCGCTCTGTTTCGCTCATGAAATAATGTCTTTATAAATTGTGACAGGGCGCTGAATAACCGTGGTCACCTCTGTTCCGTTGGTAAGCTGCACCTCAATAGTTGCGTCAATTGTTGCGCTTGCTGAAATCGCATTGGTCAGCGCGGTTGTTGCAAAGTTTAAAGACGCCGTTTTAAAATACAATGGAACCAGCGATCCAGTAACAGTTGCTAGAGGAAAGGCAAATTGCTGCTTTGCGCCTTGATAAAGCATCGTGTAAGTTTTACCTAAAGTTCCGCTGACATTTATATTGTTCCCGCCAATGCTTGGGACTTTTTCAAGGATTGATTTGACCGTTTCTGGATTTGATCGCACCGGTATTGCTGTGGAGGTGGCTGTCACGGTATATATGCTGCCAGCAGTTAGCGCCGAAAAAGATTGATAAGTGCCGGAACTTCCCGTTGGCGAAGAGCTTGCATAAAATGAATTTGGAGCCTTCAGCCTTGTGACATAAAGTGTGTCGCCATTGTCGAACCCTGTTGCAGCAGTATTGCCTACACAAACAAATGGCTCAAGGATGGCAAGGCCATGACTGCCGCTTGTCGTGAACAGCCCGCGCGTTATGGAGGTGAGAACAACAGAGCGATTCGGGAAAGTTAAGCTATACGTCCCGTCGCTGACGTTTGTGGAAAAGGCAAGCGTTTGCTGTTCGTTCAATAACACGCCGCCCGTAATAGTTTTTGTGATTGTTGCTGAAACCGCAGTTGAGCCGTCGGCCCATGTGTTTTGCGAGACATAAGCCGAGGCCGAGCTTGGAGGGTTGGGTCCAATGGCTAGTTTTACCGCCAGCGCCGAATTGTCTACCGTAGTGTAGACGCTATCTCCTTTGGCGTTTGTTTGCAAAAAATATAGCTCATACGGAACATTGTCTCCGCTAAAAAGGTTGTCTAAATCGTCTGGAACAGAGCTGTTTGTCCCTTGCACGAATCTTCCAATATCGGTGTCCACAAATAGTTTCCGCGCCATATTGCTTTGTTAGGTTGTCAAAGGGTGGCGCGATTTAGCGCGTTTCTCCTTTTGGCGCATGGCGAGTCGGGCCGCAGGCGGCTACGCTCATCGAGGCAAGGCAGGCCGAGGGCGCGGGCGATGGGCTTGGCGAGCTGCTCAACGATATCACCGAGGCCGCGGATGCCGTGCGGGCATTCGTCCGGTGCGCCGACAGCGGTGCGCCAAGCCGGATCGGAGCGGCAGGCTCGGCAATGGGCGCGGCTGTGGCAGTGGGCGGAGTCGGAGAAATTGGCTACCATGAGAGTGTTGCTGTGCCGCCGTAGGCCCAATCATCGCGGCTGGCGCAATTACCAAAATCAATAAGGTTCGTCACAGGACTGTCTTTCATGGCCCACAGCCCTTGGAACGCATTGCCAAACCCGGTAGATGGATCTTCTCCAAGTATTTCAATGATAAACAACGGCGTGGTGTTGTCGTCTGGCGCAATGCCGTCGGGGATATATGACGTGAGATCAACAGCGCCTGGAACGGCGGCTGCTGCATAAATTTCTTTTGCAGTCGCGCAACCTACTTGGACTATTTGTAAGGCGTCTTGATAGAAATATACTTCGTTCGGGTTTTCTTGCGTAAGCGTTGCGGTAGTTAATGGCTCGGGATAGGCCGGACTTGACGGGCAAATCGTAATACCAGAGAATACAACAGTAATTTGGCTTGGAACACTTGCGCACCCGCAGCACAGGCAGCTGACTTTCTGCACCCCATCAACCGTCTTGAGAACAACTTTTTTATCAGTCTCGGCTCCGCTGATGGCGATGGTTGCCATATAGCTATTCGGCAGGATCGTCGCAGTCCTGTGTTTCAAGCCATGTCATCGCCCCGTCTTTAGCTCCTAGCACCCATGTGCCGGATTCGGGCACATCGGTTAATTTCTCCATGACGGCTTCGGGAGTAACGGGGTTGTCTTCAAGATCGGGATAAAACGACAAAGTAATCCCGTCCTTTGTGTAGTTCACCGCATATGATCTGCTGCCCCCGTCCACCTCAATGACAGTGATAGCCGCAAAGTTATCATCAAGATCCCGAGCTTTAATTGATCGAGGCGGTGAATTGCTTTTGCCGGATGGTCTGCTCTTTAAGTCATCAACGAATTTGTGAATCTCAGCGCCCATAATGTTTTTTAAAAATTAGAGTTTAGGGTTACAAAGAACCGCCTTTGCTCAACTTTAACATTTGGAGTTATGAAGTTGTATGAAGCATCGGAATTAATCTGTGCGTTTGAATACGCGGTCAAAAGCTGTATTGGTGTCATGTCCCTTGACTGGTCTGGTGTTGTTACGACGTGAAGATTTGGCAGACTGGTATATTGAGCGCCGAGGATTAATTCGCTAAGTTCTGGTGTAGGAATATTATACTCGTTATCCCCGACAATACAGGAAGAGTATGTTTTTACTCCCACCGATGCCCTGATAGAATAGTAAGCATACAACGTTTCGCTATATGCGTTACTTTGGCCTGGTTGTGCATCTTGATCTTTCGTGTTCTCGTGGTAATACATTCCGTCACGAACCTTTAGCCTTACGTTGACGATCTCTCTACCAAAAGTAATTGTTGGCTGGGTCAATGCTCTTGACAGTGCCCCAGCATACTTGGCGTCAATTTCCACAAGGCCGTTGGACTGTTTGATGGATCTGTCTACCAAAAACAAATTACGAGCCTGCAGCTCTTCTTTATTAACGGCGCTCGGGAATATTGGAGGGCGAGCGCCCGGATAAAACAACTTTGCAACAGCATCCCTTTTGCTTGGGGTGGTTACGTATCTCACTGCTACAGACACAAGACCGCTTGCCTCCTCTTCAACTTGCTGGTCTGCCAAAACAATGCCAACTGATTGAAAGGCAGAAGATTGAATGACGATGCTTGGCATGTTAGCTCATGGCGTTGGATGGGAGGTTTCCTGTCATCCAAGTATAAATTTGGGACACCTTTTGATACAAAGAATCCTTGCCTCCTTGATCCGAGGGCTTCAGCGCATCTTTAACAGCTGAGGCTGCATCATTTAGTGAATCCCCAGCGTTGGTTCCGCCGGATGAGAGATTGTTCTTTGCGTCATCTGCCCCGATCCCCAACTTATCCGCCGCCTTGCTGTATTCTTCTTTGGTGCGATGGTTTATATCGTTTTGAGTTTTAGCGAAATCGCGATCCGCTTTAATCCGCATATCATTTGCCTCCTTGAGGCTTGATGCGGATTTTGCATCGGCATACGCCTGATCCTTTCGCTGCTGATTATTGAAGTTTTCCTGAGATTTTATTTCTCTGTTAACAAAGTTTTCCCTCGCATTTCTCTCGATAGCGTTGGCGGAAGTGTCGTAGCCACGTTCTCGCAGATTGTTTGCGCGATCCTCCGCGCGCTCATATGCGCGCGAATGCGCTTCAGCCTCTGCGACTCTTCGGAATGCTCCAGCGACCTCCATTCCGGCAGAAGCAAAATCATCAATGGCGCTGCGCAGTTTATCGACATTATCCATCGCCGCCTTAAATCTATCAGTAAGCCCACCTGGGCCTGTCATTATGTCGGTGATAATGTGGGCATCGCCCTTGGCCGTCTTAACTGCCTCGGCCCCAACTTCTGCGCTTGAGCGCCATTCCGCACCCTTCTCGGCAAGCGCATATGCATGATCTTTGACTAGGGACATCTTGGTTTCTGAGTCAAAAAGATTTACTTTTGCCGTGTCCGTGTTTTTTGCCAAATCCGTCCCAGCAGCAACGATAGAGTCTCCAAAATTTACGGCGCTTTGTTCGAGCTTTCCACCGCTTTCGGTGGCAACAGCATCAAGGCCAACGCGCGCCTTGTCCACATATGACCCAGTAGCTGCATCAAATGCCGTTTGGTATGTTTGGCCTGCCTCAATCACGGCTGGGATTAGCGCTCCGGATAGTTGTAATGCGATATACTGAGCAGGGCTAGTGAGGGCAAAGATCCAATCTTGCGCAAAAAAACCCGCCATTTCCCGCAGTTTTGTTAATAGAACATTGGCATTCAGCGTTGAGACGGAATTCCACATGTCCCCCCAAAATGTGAAATAGCCAGTCGCACCATCAAGCAACGCTAGATCAAATTTTGCAACGCCGCTGACAAATGCGTTGGACAAAACTTCTCCCAAATTTTCTAACACTTTGTTTTCTTTGATTGCCGCAAATCCTGCGGTCAGGGCACTGATGCCAGTATTCATGGCAGTCGCCAGATCGTCGCCAGCTTGGCTAAATGTTGCGTTTAAATACTCACCATAGAATCCGAATATCTGGGATGGGTTCATAAATAGCCCAGCAAACAGATCGAAAGCAAAAAGAAACTGGTCGCCCAAGTCTTGACCAATGCCCGCAAAATCAATGGAGTCGGCGGCTTTTGCTATGGAGTCCAGCAGGGGCGCGATTTTAGCCAGAAACCCGAAAGCAAATTCTTTGCCTGATGAAGTCAGCCCCGTCAGCGTATTCGAAAGCGAGGCGACGCCGGCTCCGCTGTTGTCCAAGATATCCGGCAGGCTGCCGAGTTTGTCGCGCGCGCTGGCAAGCGCCCTGTCCACCTGAGTCAATACCGGGATCAGCTCTCCCCCGCTTTTGCCGAAGATGTTGATTGCCGCCGACGTGCGTTGCGCTGGATCGGGAATTGCGGCCAGCGCGTTGCCGATTGTTTGCAGTTGCTCAGTTGGAGATAGGGCCGCCAAATCTTGAAACGACAATCCAAGAGACGCGAACGATGCGATTGCGTCCTTGCTTCCGCCGCCTGCATTTACTATGGCGTCCTGAAGCTTGTTGATGGTCGGCCCAACGGCCTCCGCGCTTGAGCCTGTGGCATGGAACGCCTCTTGCAGCACCGAAAGATTACCGCTGGTTTCTCCGGTTCGAGTTGCAAGATTCTCCAACGAGTCAGCCATCTCAAGAGCGCCTCGAAAAGCCTCTGCGGCTGATCGTGCGCCGAGAAAAGCCGCAGCCATTGCGGCGATTGGTTTTGCAAATTCTGAAAATCCGGTTGCTAGGCCGCCTACCTTGTCGGTGAATGCCTGCGTGGCTTGCGAGAAACCCGCAAGACGCTGTTGCAGTTTGTCGACTGTAGCCGCAAAGGATTCATCCTTCGCTGCAAATACCGCTGTTACGTCCGCTGCCATACCTATGCCGCCGCTTTCAACTTTGCTTGCGAACGAAGCTCTTTTTTGATTTGGATGTTCATGTATGCCACGAACTTATTGCGCGCGATATCAAGAGCGGCTGTCACTTGCGTCGGGCTTATGCACTGCGAAGCCCAAGGCGTCATGTTAGACATTGAGATTCTTGGGTTGGACGGGTCATCGGATTGATCTATGATGGACCCGCTGGCGCGATACATATTGCGCGTGACCCACTGAGGAATCCCGCGCGTCGAGCTGCTGGATCGTTTGACGGGTATCTTGTCCGCACACACGGCCCATGCAGCCTTGGTCAAGCCGACCTTTTTTTGAACCGTCTTGATATACGACTGCAATGCTGTTTTTCGCCCGCCGATCAGCAAATGCATTTTGCCAACATTGTCCTTCTTGCTGACGCGCATTCTTGCGCCGCTTCTCGCTTGCTGGTGCAGGGCCGGGTCAATCGTATCAATGATGCCCTGCCAGTTAAAATTGCTCGCCATCCTTTTTAGTGCCTTTGTGTTTCCGGAGGCGGCGTAACCGTTGAGCCTGTCGGTAAAGGCCAGCGTTTTTTCGTTTGCGCCCACGCCCATTCTTGATCCATACCCCTTGGCAGAATATACTTTATAAGCCATCTCGGACATCTTATTCACGAATCCTCCGTAGGGTTCCGGAGTATAAAACACCTTGGAGATATCCACTTCAACGGCCCGCTCTCCAGGCTCCTTGTCTGACTTGCTGTCGCCAAATGGCTGAGTGCTCGTCGCCAAGTTAACGCAGGCAACTCGGGCAAACTGGCGCAGTCCTTCGCTGGTTTCCTTTTTCACAAGGCTCGCCCAAAGACCCATGCGGTTGCGCAGGTCACTCGTGTCTGTCATCGCTGTGATCTTCATCCTGTATTGAGTCTATCGCAGACTGCATTTGAGCGGAGATGTCCACTTGTGAGTCGCTGTCCAAAGAATGCGACCACCTCATTGTCCGTCCCGCGCGCTGGTCGTGCCATAGGATCATCTGTAGACCCAGCGCAACTGGAAGCTGCCGTAGGATGTAATCTGCTGACCAGCCCGTCACGGACGCTATCAGCGTCAAATAGGACGCTTGCCATGCCGGGCTTGCTGTTTTCCCGGCAGGACCACCTTGCTGCGTCCTGGGGTTGCGACAACTTTTGACTGGGCGGCAAAATATTCGCCAACCAACTTCTCGATGATTGGCAAAGAATCGGTCAACAGCTTTGGATCATTGAAAGGGCCGGATAGAAAGTCTCGGATGGCCGACCTAAAAGCGATCCTGTTCCAGACCAGCGAAGCAACTTCGTCGGGATTTGCCGTGTGGATATAAATGAATTCAGCGGTCGACCATATCGCGTTAGCGTTATTTGCGCTGGCGCGCTCGCCTTGCAGTCCGCGAATGAAAAAGTTCTCAATCTGGAACAGATAGGATAGCGTCTCGGCTGTGATCTTTCGCACGGTCATATCCCCAAGAGGAATGCCGCGCTCGATGGTCGCCGTTTCAAGAAGTTGCTCGCGCGCAGGTATTTTAAAGCCGATGGCCTCTTCGTCGGTTTGGTGTTCGTTCATAGGTATTGTGAGATGTTTTTGCGATCTTGAGCCGTGGCGTCCTCGCGGATGAAGGCGACGGCTCCAGCGGCCTCGATCTGGATCATGCGCGGCGTGGCCTTGACGATGGACAGGGCTATCTCGCGCCACGCGGAAACGGCATAACAGAAGTCAATCGGGTCTTGGCTTGTCAGCAGGGTGCGCAGCCACGCCAGCTGCGCCTTTAACGCTTCCGAGCTGTTGGAACCGGGGTCTTGCGACTCCAGCTTGTTCCATTTCTGCGCGATTTGAGAGCACGTCTGGTCAGAGCTTGGATTTGCGGGTTCAAATATAAACGTGACGATCTGCTTTCCGTCCTTGCGAATCTGGCGAGTGCAGGGTGGCCGTCGAAGATTGTGGCCTTGCGCAAGCAACGCTGTTGCGAGGCGAGTTGAAGAGGTCAGAAACACCTCATCATTCAAAAACTTTTCCTCAATCATTTGTTATTTATTCGGCAGTTTTAACGCGAAGCCATCGCGTGACCTTTAGAGGTCTGGGTATTGGGTAGCCTCAACAGAGAATCCGTTGAATCCTTGCGACTCTTGGGTCAAAGAAATTGAATCCACGATCACCTTTCCGCCCGTGATGCCGCCGCCAGAAGTGGTAGAAGCAATCGTCAGGGCAACGCCTGGGGCCGCAGCGGCTATTCCTGTCGATCCGTTCAACGTCCCGGCAATGCTGATTGAGGCGGTGGGCTTGTAGTAAGAAACGGCAACAACGTCACCGTCGTTGTCCATGATCTCAGACTTTTCGCGCGAAACCTTGCGAGAGTAAGAACTGATGATGATCCCGGTTTCGGCGGTGCATCCAAAGACAACGCTGGTTGCTGCGGAACTCGAAATTATAGATACGGCCATGCTGACCGCTTGCTGTCAACTAGCCGCCTAGAAGCCTAGAAACGTGGACAGAAAAACTAAAAGATCGGATCGCGTGGCGCTCGTTTCTTGAAAACACCATGCCGTTGTTTCTAAGCAACCCGTGCCAAGTGACGGTTGTTCTGCTGGCCCGCAGAATATCCAACATGTTTGGGTCTTCAACAATCGCGACCGTCGCTGACCACAGCTGATCCATAAATTCAGAAGGTTCCGCTTGTGATGTTTCGTCGTCTTGATCCATCAGCACCATCAGAGTCAGCTCCACTTTGATCTCGTAGACATCTCCGTTCGGTATGGATTCGCGAACTCTTGCCGCGCGGACTACAACAGCCGGACATTCCAGATCGGTGCCAACGTCAGAGCGGGTTACATTTACCGCGTCAAGATTGCAATAAGCCGCAAGCGCAAACTTCATGGTGTCGCTAACGCACTTTTCTACAGCCTCCTCAAGAGGCTCCGGAGCGCGCGGCTTGACCGATTGGAATGTTAGCGGCGCGGACTCTGGCATGAGATGATGAGTTCGTTGAAATCCTGCGAGCGTTCGATGGAGATGACGCGATAGGCGGACGTGATTGCGGAGGCCGAGACTATCAGCTTGCTGCCAACCGAAATGGCGCGCGTTACGGTGGTTGACCGGCAGTGCAGGCCAATGTCGCGCGTTGGCATAAAGCCTCCCTCGGCAATGTCGGAGCCGACGGTCCCCATCGTGAGCGATGCGTCAAAACTGCTGCTGCCAAACGTGACCTCGGCGGCCAGATCAGCGATCATGCTGTCTAGCTCTGTCGCGAGTCTTGCAGAGTCCAGGGCCATGCTATCCCCCTTCTGTCAATGCCTTGGCGGCATTGCGGAGAAACTTTGCAAAACCTACCTGCGCGGCAAACTCTCGGTGAGCCAACTCGGCCCCGGCCTCGGCGATGTGGCGCAAATTGTCGTAGTCCAGCGAGCGGATGAAATCGCAGATGTCATTGTCGGGAAGACCAACTGGGAACGAGACGCGATGCTGCCCGTCAACGAAGTATTCGTTGCCCTCGTCAATCAGCTGGCATTCAACAATGAGCGCGCCGGATGCTGCGGCCTCGTAGCACCTAATGCTTTGCCCCCTGCCGTGCGCTGGAGGGCACAGGACGGCGCTAAATCCTCGGAAGATACTGGCAACGCCAGATGCTCCGTCAAGCGTTCTGGGAGCCGTGTAGCCCTTGACCAATCCGGCGGCGTCGAGCGCGGTCAAAATGCGGATGCGCTCGGTCTTCCATGCGTTGTTATGGCCGACATAGCACAGCTCCGGTCGGCGCGGGTAATCTGCGGGAGGTCGCGGGAATAGATCGCTGGCGAACATGGGCGGGGCAAGGTCACTCTTCATGCCCATGCCGCGAAACCATGCCACGTCGCTTGAATGGGCGGCGGCGTAGTAGTCAAACCAGTCTCGCTCCAGGTGAAACGCTCGTTTCTCGCGGAACAAGTCATCGCCTGCAACCCACTCCGAAACATAGGCGAGCAGAGGTTTGCCCAAGGCGCGCAGCTGATCGTGTTTTTCGCGAACAAGGTCGCCGACGGCATGAGGAGAAAGGAACACAACGCAGTCAGAGTCGCTTTGCTTCAGCGCGTCCATCGCCGCGTCGTGGTCGCAGGGCAGCGCAATGGCGGATCGGCACAGTCCGTGCCGGTGCAGCTGGTGGCATAGGCCGAGTCCAAAGCTCACTGGTTCCCCGGCAAAATAAACAACGTCTGCCGTCTTCATTGCAGGGTCGTTTTGTCGCTGCGGAATTTGTAGTGGTGCAGGATTTTTGGAATGTGGATCTCTCTCTCTGCGTCTGCCCACAGGTGGCGAAGCCAGAGAACGTCCTCGCGCTCATTTACTTTGGGGACAGCGTGAGACAGGGCAAGTTCGCGGTTCCAGCAGCACCAGAACCACGGCTTCCTGCGCGTGATCTGACCCGGAACAAACGGCAGATTGTCGTGTTTCAGACTGCAATGAACCTCGCCAACGGCCCCGTCTACATCGGCGCGCTGATTGTAGCTGATGACGTCCGCTTGCTCGGACAGGAAGGGCAACAGCGTCTCGAAATAGTCATCCGCAAAATCGTCATCGTCGTCGATGAAGGTAATATATTTCCCAGATGCTGCGCGCAGGAGCTTGTTCCTCGCCTCACCGATGCCGCTGCGCTTGTTGTCTCGCAGCATAAGGATCTCCACAGGGTATGGCGCAGACTGTAGCTCTAGCCTGTTGAACAGGGCGTTGGCTTCCTCGGATCTTTGGCTGATCGTCGGGATGAGCACCGAGAGCATCGGCTGAAAGTTATTCTTTGCCATGCTTGCCTTCGTAAATTGCTTTCGCCCGCTTGTATTCCTCAAGGTCGTTGCCGCGCGTGTAGGTTGCATCCCACTCGGCCTTTCCGGCCATCGGGTGATTGTGCGGGAAGACTAAGTGCTTGGCCTCGATGACGGCCCCGGCATCCTCAGCGCGCTTCGTTAGATCGTTGTCCGAATAGACGTTGAGGAATTGCGGGTCGAATAGGCCGTGCTGCTCAAACCAAGGTCGGGTCACGATTGCCAACGTGATCAGCCCGTCGTTGCGCCAGCCGTCGCTGACGCGCAGAACCTTGGGCGCGCCGACCTTTGATCCCAACTCTCGCCTGATCGCAGAATCCCATCCTGCGGGGCATTCAAAGTCATCGGCGATCTGCACTAGGACTGCGCCTCGCGAGTGCTTGGCGGCGGCATTCCACGCTCGCACGCTGTATCCACCAGCAGGGACGAGAACGTGGCGGAAGCGGGCGAGCTTTTCGCGGCTCTCGGTGTCGTCTTCGTCGATGGCAAAGATGTGCTCAACGGATTCTGGCTTGTCCGCTCGGGCCATCCACAGATTCATCGCGCCGAGCGCCTTGGCCCATCGTCCGCGCGTCGCGTGGAGCAAGCTAATTGTCGGGACGGCGCTGGTCGCGAGCTGCGCCGCCTCGATCTCCCCGGCCTTGTCCCAATGTCCCGCCGCGCGATGCGCCCATGCGAGCGTGGCCGTAGATTTCCATGTGTAGCAATCCGGCTTGTGGGTCCACTCTGGGACTTTCGGAGCGGCGAGCGTGAGGCAATGCTCTGCGGTCTTGATCGCCTCGTCGTAATCCTTGTTGTCGATCTGGAGCAGGGCGAGCAAGTGCCACGCCTCGCGCCGATGGTCGCAAACTTTGATCGCTCGCTTAAGCATGTCTTGCCCGTGCTCGTTTTTCTCGGCCAGCAGGGCCATATTCATCAGCACCTCGTAGCGGTAGACCCCGTCTAGGTCGTGCAGTCGCAGCGCCTCCAGCCCGTATTTGATCGCGTCCTCCCTGCGAGAGAGCAGGAAGTTTTCGTAGTGGAGGTAAAACTTGATGTGCTGCGTCTCGCGGTCCCGCCATAGCAGGATGTTCATGTTGCGCTCCTGGCTGCCGCTCTTACCTGGAAGCGGGTCGTGCGTGATGCGGATGTCGCGGCGAACGCGGACCTTCAGCGTCTCGCTCGCCGGATCGTCGCTAATCGGCACACACTTTTCGTGGACTCCGTTGACCCATGCCGCCGTGCCTCGACGAAAGAGACGCTCGCGCGGGACGGGTTTCCCGTGCTGCGGTAGCCAGTAGTCGGCAAGAATCCAGTCCTCCTTGCACTCGGCCACGGCGGTCTTGATGACCTCGCCCATGCCTTCCTCCAAAACATCGTCGCAGTCCATCCACATCAGCCAGTCGGGCGGCTCCGGCTGGTCGATTGCCAGGGCGAAGGACATATTGCGCGCGGCTGCGAAATCGTCCACGAAAGACCATGAACGGGTCGCTGCGCTGTTCTGGTATTCTTTAACGAGACAACCGCGTTCCTGCGCGATTCTGAGCGTATTGTCAGGGGTTGCAGAGCCTATCGCGCGCACAACAAAAACGGTGTCGGTGACGGTGAAGGCTGAGTCTAGGCAACGGGAGATTAAGTCTTCCTCGTTGCCGCATATTAAGCAGACGGCAATTTTGGGCATATAGGATCTGCCCGAGGCCATGTGTCAAAAAGCAGAAACCCCGCCATAAGGCGGGGCTTCAGTGAACACAGAACAAGTTTTCTTAGGCGTAGCTGGTGTCGATCTGAACCAAGCAGGAGGCGTCGATGGTCTTCTCTGAGGTGTTGTGACGGCAGCGGATGACGTTTGAGCGGCGGGCCTCGTCACGGTAAGTCTCAGCGACCACCGCAGTCGGGCTGTCCTCACTCCAGAGCAGTGTGCGGCCAACGCCGCCGGAGTTGAACTCCCCGGCTCCGAGCTTGGCAACGGCGATCTTGGAGTTGTTCCAGATGAAAGAACCCGAGTAAGTCTGACCCTTCTTCGCGCCGTTCTTGGCCGCGCGACCGATAAGGATCTGCGACACTCCGAGAGCCTCGGCAACTTCCTGCGCGCTCGCTGGGCGAACGTCGGCCTTGACCAGTCCGAAGATGTTGGTGAGGAGTTTGGTGGAGCGGCGAACGCGGTTAAAGACTTGCAGCGACATGATGACCGTATCGGCCTGCACGTTTTTCTTGGCGAGTTCGACCTGCGCGGCATCAACGTCGAAGGCGAGATCGATGTTTGCGGTGGCCCCGGCAGTGTAGGCGGCAGTCGCGCTGATCGCGCTGAAGCCGGTTCCAAAAACAATGTCGGCAACGCGCTGCTCGTGTCCGATCAGCAGCTGCGTGTTGAGGAAGGAAGCAGAGGCGACCTCGACGTCGAAGTAGCGACCCAAGTCCATCGCCGTCTCGTCGGGGAGAAGCTCCTCCAGCTCGAAGGACGAGCAGGCGTAGGTGTCCGAGGTAAAGCGGCGGGTGACGCGAGCGCGGTTTGATCCGGCCTCAGTCTTGAGTCCATCCGAGTTGAAGACCTCGCCAGTTCCTACGTCGATCTTGAGGTATTCACCGCTGCGAGCGGCGACATTCAAAATCGGATAAGCCGACAGGCCGATGAAGGGAAGAGCGTTGGAATTGCTCTGCGCCTCGAAAACCGCTTGCGAGATTTCCGCGCGGGGAAGTGCGTTGGAGTTTGCGTATGCCATAAGAGTTTTCGGTTAGAAAGTTGTCGTTGCGCCAGACAGGGGAATGGCGATCTCGATGATGTCGCCAGTGGTTCCGTCGTTGATCGCGTAGCCCATGCTCACGCCGCCAGCGGAGGCAACCTTGCCGTCAGCGATAGCGTGAACCACGGCCCCGGCGGAAACGCCAGCACCGGAGACAGTCGCGAAGAATGTCGGGTTGAAAAGTTTCACGGTCGCGATGTCGGTCGCGGAGGCGTCCTCTTGAATGATCCCGATTGCGGAACCGTTTGTGGCCGCAGTCGCGGCACTATCTCCGCTGACCTTGACCAGGCGAAATGCGCTGATCGCGGTTGCGAAGCTGAAGGTGCGGAAGTTTCCGTCGATTTGGATGGCCATAAAATTAAAGGGTGCGGATGCCGTTGTTGCGCGCCTCGACAAATAAAGTCGGGTAGCGGTTGATGGTTTCCTTGGTTGCCGCGATGCCGGTGAGTCCCTCGGACTTCACCTTGGCGAGCGCCTGCTGAAAGTTGTTAGGCTCGCTAACGTCAGCGGCCTTGTCGCTCGCGACACTCACCGGGGCGGGAGTCGCGCCGAAGTTGCTGACGATGGCCTTGATGCTGGCGAGTTCGGTGGCGAGCGCGCTCATCGCGGTCTTGTCTTCAGCGGGAGGGGCGGTAGTCTCAATCTCGATGGAAGGCGTCTCGGCCTCGGTGGTATCGGAGGCCGTCGCGGCTTCTTTAAGCGCGGCAACTTCCGCCATGAGAGGAGCAAGAGCCTCTTGAATCGCTGCGGCAACTTCTTCGGGAGTCATGACAGAATAATTGCTGTCAACTTTGGCGCTAAACAACCCGCTCGGATTTGCTGCGGGCTGATCGACAAGATCAGCGGAATAGATTTCAGAGCAACGAGCAAAGGTCGAATCTGCTGCATCGGTCATGTGCTCGCCGCTAAAGGAAATCGAAAGACCAAATGATCCGGGCATGATCGTCGCCATCTCCAAAATGCGAGGCGTGGCATCGTGCGCCTTGAGCAAATGCAGATCCGCGCGCAGCTGGTCGCCGTCGATGACGAAGTTCTTGAGCGCACCAACGATCTGGTTGAATCCGCTGAAGTGGTCGGTCTTAACTTTCAGCCCACCCGTGTAAGTCTCTGCGGCTGCCTTGACCTGTTGCAGCGTCTCTTCGTCCACGAGCATCCCGTGGCCCTTGGCCTCGCCGGAAGTGATGACGCTCACTCCGAGAATGACGGCGTTCTCTAAATCAATCTCGCCGATGACTGCGGCGAAGTCTGTTTTGCTGACCATGCCTTTCGGCAGCTGTCAAAAAGGCGGGACGGCAGGCATAAGCCCGCAAGCCAGTCACCGCAGCGACCTTTAGAGGCAACGTCCCATTAAATGTTATCCAGCGGATTGCGTAACGTCCTGCACGCTCACGGACTGCCCGATAGAAATTCCGTCAAAGATCGAGTCAAGCGTTGTTGAGGGAATCAGCGGGAACGCCGCGGACGCGATGGCCTTTGCGCTTTCTGCGGGGATCAATCCCTGCGCGACAGACTGAGCGAGTTCCAGCAGGGCTTGCACCTGAGCCACGTTCAATGCGGTTCCCTGTAGCGAATCGACTGATTCCGCGGCGTCGGCGGATGATGTTATGTCGCCTTGTGCTGGGGCCGATGCGTCCGGCGCAAGGTTCGGATCGGTTGCTACACTTGGTTGGCCTCCGCTGATCGACTCCGTGCTCACTCCATTTTCAATGGCAAGCTGACTGATGAAAGCGGATTCCTTCGCGCGCTGACGCAAGGAGGATTCCCAGTCGTGACCGTTCTCCCCGTAGAGTTCGGCGGCTGTAGTCAAGCCGGTGCGCCATAGCTCGATGTCGGCGCGAGCGTCTCGGCCCGCATCGATAGAGACTGACCCCGGCCACTGCCATTCTCCGCGTGTGATGTTCGGATCGTTGGGCAGCTCGCCCTTGACCACGGCATCCATGAGCACCATGCGCACGACCTTGTTAAGTAATTGGCTCTCCATCTGCGCGCGCCAGAAATCAAAGGTGCGCTCGGCTTGCATGAGATCCTTGCGCGCCTCTGGGCCTGCACTTGGACGATCCAATACCACGCGAGCGGAGACGCCCATCGCGCGGCACATTCGGTTCTCAAGGTATTGGACGAAGTTCTGGAACGCCTGCGCGGGGCGGTCGCCAGACTTGAAGACCTCCATACTCTCGCCCGTGTTGAGGTAATTAATGCGCCCGGGTTCCAATGCCGTCAGCTTGATCTCGTTGCCGAAGCTGTCTTGGTCGCCGCGAAGGACACTGGCCATCTCCTCGTCAGCCCCGTATTCGCTCTTGACTACACCCGCCTGAGAGCTGGCCCACCTAGCGGCCAACTTTTCGTAGTCGATGATGTCGCTTATGTCGGCTGCATCGTCGAGCAAGGTCGACATAACGCTGCGGCCTCGGTATTCGTCGAGCCGAGTCGGGGCAAAAATGTGGCAGAAGTATTCTGCTGGTTGCTCTACAAAGTCTTGATACGCGCCAGAGCTGTTCCTCTGATAGACGCGATAGCTCACCGGGCGGCCACGCTCGTCAATCGTGATCCCGCCGACATAGCTTGGGTCGCTCTGGTTGAGGTCGATGTCGCGCCCGATGCGGTCTGCCGTGATGCTTTGCAATTTTAGCTGTCCCTTTTCCCGCGCAACCAAAACGCCACAATCACCATCGACAAGAACAGCGCGAAGCACCAGTTGGGTGAGTGAAAGCAGGTTGTGCCTGCCAGTAATATCGCAGTCATTTGACCAGTTGCGGAGATACGCCTCAACGCTTGAGTCTAGCACGCTGTCACCCGTCCGCGCCTGGTAGGACAGTGACCCGGCGATGTGGAAAACAAAATGAGTGAGGATGGCGCGAACGGTGGAGAAATTGTCGTCTAGGTCGCGCGCCCGATTCATCAGCCGGATGCGTTCGGTTGTCCCGCCCGTCTGCTCGGCGGGCATATTCATACGCGCCATTGGTCGGTTCCTGCTTATTTTCGCCGCATCGAAGCGCGAGAATGCGGTCAGTTTTTGCCGCGCGACATGGCGGGACAGGGCAAGATGCGGGGCGACTACGGCGAGAGTTCGGTCGAGGAGGTTCATGCAGTCCTTGCTAGGTTCTCGCCCCGCTGAAAGAGGCGTAGGTCGTGCGGCGCCGAGTTCCGGCTGCGCGGTCGATGGCCGCAGTGATGTCCCCCAAGGTGTTTCTCATCTCGGTCAGGTTGGCGCGACTGAGCGAGCGACCACCGATGCTGTAGCTCACGCCGTTGGTTGCAACCGCAGTGATGGCATCAATATACTGATCCCGCAACCCGGTCAGAGTCGCGGTCGGTAAGCCGTAAAAATCGGAACGCGCCATGCTTTCCTCAAACTGTCAAAGGCCGAGCAGTCGCAGGATGACTCGACAAGTCGCCTCGACAGACCACACAAATCCCAGCGCAGCGAAGGCAAAGATAACGATAGAAACGGTGGCGGATGGGCGATTCATAGTCCAAATTCCGTCTTGAGCGTCATCGCCAACTTCGCGATGCGGTCGAACTCGTAGAGAAAATCTCGCGCGGCATCCCGGCTCCACTCGGACGGGTGATGGTATTGAGTTTTGAAGTTAAGCGTAAAGAGAGGTTTGTCTTTTTCCTCTCCGCTCTCAGCCTTCGGCTCGGCTTCTGGCAAAACCCCGGCGGCAACGTAAGCGTCCTGCAATCCTTTGAGTTGTGGGTTTTCAATCAAAAGGAGATTTAAATCGTTTTTTGCCAACTTCATCCACTTTCGCATTGTATGAAGTCCTCGCTCTTGCGAGTTAGCCTCAAGCCACGCCGTAAATTCTCCATGCGGCAAAATCTCTTTGGCCTTGTTGCAAACTGCCCCAGCGTTCCACGCATGACGGATAGCGAGTTCGGCCCCGGCTTGGGCAAGAGCCGCGCAGCGGTCGGCTTCGTCGGAGCAGCGTTTTAGCTCTTTGGCGCAAGTTTCTGCATCAACGCAGATCGTGAGGTCAAGAGACGGTTGTATGAGTTGAAGTTCGGTGTTTTGCATAGATTTGATTTTCTTTCTTTGTGAATCCGCAGTGCGCGGGTTCGATATGATTCGCGGGCGGTGTCACTTTTCATGTGCCGCGCGGTGGGCAGATCCAGATCGTCCTTGATCGAGACGATGACCTTGCTGACCGCCGCCCTGGTCACGCCGTATTTCTTGGCGATCTCGGTCTGGCTTTCCGGTTTGCGATTGATCACTGCCAAGTAGCATTCCGCCTTCATCGCGGTCTGACGGGTTCGCGAGTTGGTCAACGCTTGCAGCAGCCGGATCGCCGCCTCATCCCCAAAGGTGCGGCTCGCCCCGTGGCCGTGCTCCTGAGCGTCCCATTCGCGCCAAAATTCTCGGAACACTTCAAGCGACCACCAGTTGAGCATAGCGACTTGCGCGGCGAACGAGGGCGGCGGCAGGACACGAAGCCGCGCGTCGAGGAACACGTCCTCGGCGGTGTCGTGCGGGAGTTCTGGGCCGCAGCTCGACTCGTTAAAATCGGCGGGGTCAGCGAACTTGGAGTCGTGGGTTATCACGACTCCGCGCGGCGAAGATGCTCATAGACCTAGAGCCTTTCTTTCCTCTTCCGTTAGTTTGGAAAGCGCCTTCTTCCGATGTTCCTTTTTCTGCCATCGCTCAAGAAGTCGTATCCGCTGAAACTCCCACCAACACTGCGCTGCATCGGGCGATTCTGATACAATGACGCTCATTGGAATTCTAATGCCCATCTCTTCTGCCGCAGCGCAATGTGAAATAAGAGGCGCGCGCGCAGTGTCTATTTGCACTACCAATGCGGCAATCTCCGCATCTTTTTTCTGGGCGTCCATCATGTTGCGCAGATTACCACAAACCGAAAATCGGTCAAATGGCGTGGTTTTGCGCGGCTGGCTTCTCTGTTCGCGGGGTCAAGACCTTGGCGAGCAGGGCGGCGACCACCTGCATCTTCTCGCAGTCGCGAAGGTGGTTCGGCTTGCCTTTGACCACGTTCCACTTCGTCGCGACCTTACCTGTCACTGCGTTGCGAAGTTTTTTCCGCACCGTGCTCGCCATATGCTCGTGCCAATCAAGCGGGAAATCTTTCGGAAACTCCCACTGCACCGGATTGGTTCGACGTAGTGCATCTAAAATATCCTCGGACGTAGGCGCGGAAAATTTAATCAGCGGACACGTTCGGCGTGCGAGCGTCCCGGCGTCCCATCGTCCACCACCCGCAGGATCCCCTCGCTCCGGGCGTGAGTAAGCGCGTTGCACTTTGCGCCCGCCGTCGTTCCACGTAAAACTCTCGTTGTCGCTGCCGCGCAGGGCGACATAGCCGAAGCGGCAGCAGGCAAAATAAACTTCCCGCGAGGCGAAGGCGGAATCCACGAAGACGCAAGGCGGGCGGATCTCGTTTTCCTCCCGGAGCTTTTCCAAGTCATCCCACGTTTCGATCCGACCCGCGAATCTTCCGCGCGAGCGTCCGTCCTTTGACCAATCGCGGATGACGGCCCAGAAGTGGCGACCGCCTGCGTCCTGCACGTCCACAGTCATTGCGGAGAACTCGGCCTCGCGCCAGCGATCCCCGGAAAGGTAATCGCTGGCGGCGGTCTTGACCTCTTGCTCCTTGTCGGCGTCCTCTACCCACGGTTCGGCCAAGATGGAGTTCACAAAGTCTTGCAGGCCCATGAGCGATTGCTTGTCTTGCAGGAATTTAACAGCCAGCACCCCAAAGGATCGTCGGACGGAATACAGTGCTGAAAGGTGGTAGCTTCGATGCCCAGGCAGGCAGTTAGGATTGCTGGAGATCCAACGCCCCTCGCGCAGCATCTTGGTCTTCATGGAATCAACAATTTTGCCCGCGCATTTGGGGCACTCGATGTGCGCCGTTGAGCGCACGCGCTGCAAGTCCCATCGTCCCTCAGAATCTCTGGCCTCTTTGTCCCATTTCATGAATGGCCATGAGAGGGTCATCAGCTCGGCGCAGTGCGGACAAGGAACCCAATAGCGACGTTGGTCACCGTCCGTCCACGCCCTCCAGATCGCCCCCTCCTCGGTGGTGGGCGTGCTGGTCTGCACGACAAGGGCCATCGGGTAAGACGCCGTTCGCTGGACAGCAAGCTGCACGGCGGCGGCCTCTTGCTTAGTCTTCGTCTTGTATTTGTCCACCTCATCCAGACACAGAAGCGAAATGGATCGGCCTGCCAAGTTACCGGGGCTGTTGCTGCCGATGAACCACAAATGCATCCGCTGAAAGGCTTGGTCGAGGTTCTTGAACTTGTCCTTGTTGCGAGGCATCTCCCGGCGCAGCACCTCGTTGTCGTCGATCATTATTTGCCAGCGCGATTCGCTAAAGCTCTGGGCGTTGGTCTGGGTGTCCAAGACCCACAGCGCCGGGGCGGGCGCTCGGACGAGGCGGTAGGCCATGCCGACTTGCAGGGCGGTGGACTTGGCGACCTGCGCCCCGCAAAGCAGGGCCATCGACCGGACGCCGCTGGCAGGGTGGAAGGCGTCCAGCCATTCCCTCATGTATGGGTAACTACGAACGCGGAACGGTCCCGGCGCGGAAGTAAAGCGCGAGGAGAAGGTGATATTGGCCTCGGCCCACTCGGTGACCGATTGGCGAGGATGCGGAACCCACAACGAGCGCCACATGGCCCGCGCGGTTCCAGTGCTATCTGGTATCCAATCGCAGCGCATTGCCAGTATTGCTTAACGTTGAAAAAACTTGCTCCAAGTAGTCGGCTATCGCGCCCTGAGATAGGTCGGGGTCGGCTGGGTTGGCCGCTTGTGCCACGGCCCCAGGCATGGCTTCCAAGAGTGAGCGCAACTTTCCGACCTCCTCGGCGATGATGGCTTGCACTTGGTCGCGGTGCATGAGGTTGCTTGCCTCCTGCTCGGATCGCACCAGATCGCGCTTGCGCGTCTCATGCGCATCTTCCGTGTCCTTGACCATCCGGCTCGCTGCCGCGCGGTCTTGGATTGTGGTCGCGTTCTTGAAGTCCTCGATGGCGATGTTGCGAAGCTGGTCGGACACGACCAGATCGGGCGGCGGATCACCGGACGGAATAAGTCCGACCGGGATGGCTGGCTGGCTTTTTCTTCCAGTGCGGCGGTGGCCGACATGGGTCGCTCTCCAATTCTTTGCGGACTCAACGGAATCGGTCGGCATGCCTTTTTTCACAAACTGGGCAATGGCCGGTTGGCTGATGCCAAGGGCTTTGGCGAGCTGGGTCTGACTCATAAGTATAAGCGCAGATGTCAGCTTATGGTTCGCACAGGAATGACAAGAGTCGCGCGCAACC
>Ga0209400_1000421_pt1 | contig 36673 bp, 25 predicted proteins | sample M_130807_EF_Meta_FD_187313 | JGI IMG/M metagenome (GOLD analysis project Ga0209400, IMG submission 187313) | Freshwater microbial communities from Lake Montjoie, Canada to study carbon cycling - M_130807_EF_MetaG (SPAdes) (version 2) | ecosystem: Environmental > Aquatic > Freshwater > Lake... | reverse complement strand
CGCATTCACCTGATCAACCACACGGGAGATTCTACCCTAAACATCAACCGATGGATCTCCGCCCTTGGAGAAGCATTCGGCAGCACATCCACCGAAGCCCCTACCGCTCGATTTTTTATCAATTCCCTAGAGCTTCGTCAATCGACATTTGCCTACACCGACCTTCAAGCTGCTCCCATCACAGAAGGCTGGGATTACACCCGAATGGAATGGACCGAGCTATCGGCCAATGCTGCTGATTTTCGCTTGGACGGTCCTAGTTTGGATATTGAGATTGGTGATTTCAGTGTAAAAGAGCGCTACACAGGACTACAAATAAACCAATTCGAAACTCGTATCCACTACAGCCCAGAGGCCTTGGAGTTGAAGGATTTAAACCTCCGAACGGAAAAAAGTCAAATCAAAAACTACCTGCGCCTTGAACCAAAAGGGCCTAAAGGTTTCGGTGATTTTATAAATCAAGTACAACTCACCCTCTCTTTTGAAGAAACCGTGCTTGATCTCTCCGACATCCGTCGATTTGCACCTTCCCTACCAGCCATCGAAGATGCTGTGAATTTGAGTGGCACGCTTACTGGAACAATTTCCGACCTCAGGACTGATCAGTTTTTGGTTCGTATGGGAAAGAAAACAGCGCTTTTTGGATCTTTTCAAATCGATGGACTACCCCAACTTGACAGCACTTTTCTCCGGGTAGATTTAAAAAATTCAGTCATCTCCTCCAAAGACTTGAGCCCTTACCTCAATTCCGAGGCTCAAAAGGAATTGAATAAATTCAATACCATCCGTTTTGACGCGGACCTCACTGGCATGCTGCATCGCTTCACTACGAATGGCTCCTTCAAAACCAACATCGGCAGCCTTAATGGGCGCATAGATTACGAAAGCAAAAACGAGCAGTCCACCATCACCTCTCGCTTGCGGGTAGAAAATTTGGACTTGGGAGTGCTCCTCGAAAATCCCGAACTATTTCAAAAGGTCTCCCTTGAAGGAAGTATCCAAGCCAAGGGGAAATCCTTGGAAACTGCACTGGTGGACCTCAATGCAAGTATCAGCGAAATCGGCATCAACAACTACCGCTACACCGGAATTCAAACAGATGCAATCTATGGGCTCAACTTGTTTCGAGGCAACCTATCCATCGACGATCCGAACCTCAAATCGAAAATCAAAGGATCTCTCAACCTAAACAAGGGCATTGATTCCGTCAATCTTGTGGTGGATCTAGAAACTGCATTTTTGGATCAGCTGAACCTGGCCAATACCCCACTTTCGCTTAGCGGAAAGTTGGAGATGGATACCCAAGGAATTACGCTAGATGATGTCCAAGGAACGGCCAAAGTACGAGATCTAAAAGTGAGCTACAAAGATCGCTCTCTAGATGCTGGGGATTTTTTACTTCAGTCTCTTTTTACTGGTGACACTCGAACGCTATCCTTAAACTCCGACTATTTGACCATGTCTGCATCGGGGCAATATGAGCTGGAGCAAATAAGTAAAGATCTACAAATCTTAGGCAATCAATACCTTTCCATTCTACTCAACGAAACGCCACCCTTGGCCGACTTAAAAGTTAATTTTTCCAAGGATTACAATTTGGATTTGAATATCCGCATGCGGGACATCAACCCTTTGATTCACCTCTTTGAACCCGAACTCAGCATCTCCAAAAATAACATTTTGGAAGGGGCCTTTTACCAAACCACAGAAAATACGGTCTTCAACTTTTTCACCTCCTTAGATACGATCACCTATAAAGGCAATACCGCTTTTGACACCAACATTGACTTCAATACCTCCAAAATCATCAACAGCAACGATATTTTGGCTTCTTTCTATGTGTATTCCAAAAAGCAAGAAATTGGGAAAACCATTGGGTTTACCAACCTAGGTGTAGAGGCAATTTGGGACCAGACCAACCTAGACCTCTTGTTGAGCCTGGACCAGGACTCTACACAAAGTAAAGCGCGAATTGAAGCAGAGACACAGTTTACCAAAGCTGGAACATTCCTCAAATTCAAGCCTTCCCTACTTCGTGTATTGAATCGGGAATGGCAATTTGACCCAAACAACCTCGTAAGTTTACAAGATGGAGCCATAGCCTTCAATAACCTGCGCGTTTCAAATGAAGGGCAGTCCCTTGGTTTGCAAGGAAAAATCAGCCCTAATCCAGAAGAAGCCCTTGAACTCGAGATCAAAGACGTTTCGCTAGACCTGCTCAATACGTTTAGCGCCTTGGATGTAGAAGGAACTGCCGATGGGCGGTTTCAAGTAGCTTCGCTTCAAGATCAAGCCACCCTTGCTGGATCCCTTCATGTAGAAGGGCTAGAAATCAATGATTTCCCAATCGGAGAAATCGATCTCTCTGCAGCTATGGAAGCCAATGACTTGCGCCTCAATCTAGAAAACTACTTCAATGGACAAAAGAAAATTGACATAGATGGAACTGTAAATCTAGACGCTCAAAACTTGGAATTCGACGCGAAACTCACCGAAGCCAATCTGGTGATCTTTGAGCCATTTCTGTCCAACTACATATCCAATTTGGGAGGAACTTTGACTGGAAACCTACAACTTCAAGGCAATTTAGATAGCCCTGAGTTGCTAGGAAGTGCCCGCGTACAACAAGGCAAGTTGCGCATCAACTACATGAATACCTCCTACAAGTTGGATGGTAGCCTCTTATTCCAACCTACACAAATTAGTTTTCAAGACCTCGCTTTCCGGGACCTCAATGGCAACCGCGCCACCTTCACAGGCGGTATCAATCACCAAGGATTTTCTTCTATTTTCTTAGACATCAATTCCCAACTGACCAACTTCCAGGTCTTGAATACCAGTGCCAAGGACAATGAACTTTTCTATGGAACTGCCTATGCCACAGGCACCCTCGCCATCAAAGGAAGCATGAGTAACCTCGATGTAACTGCTCGAGTGACCTCTAAGCCCAACACCAGAATTTCAATACCCTTAACCAGCTCCAAGGAACAATTCCAAGAGGACTTTATCCAAGTGATCAATGTCCAAGACACCGTTCGAATTAAGGCATTGGCAGAAGAAGTCAAGCGGCTGGAAATTGAAAATATTAGGATGAATTTCATCCTTGATATTACACCAGATGCATTTACAGAAATCATCATCGACCCCAGAACGGAAGAAAGTATCCAAGGCAGAGGCAGGGGCACCCTCAACATGAATGTGGATACGCAGGGTAATTTTTCACTTGCTGGCAACTATGATATCGTGGAAGGGAAGTACAATTTCTCCCTTTACAATGTGGTCAAAAAACAATTTATCGTACAGCCTGGAGGGAGAATCACCTGGTTTGGGGATCCATACACCGGCATCATGAACCTCAAAGCATCCTACGAAGAAAATGTCTCGCTTCAGCCCTTACTCAATGCGAATAGTACCGAACAGGAAAATAGCCAAATGCGAAGACGATTCCCTGTCAAAGTACTGATGGACCTCCAAGGGGAACTGCTCTCGCCAACTTTCAAATTTGGCTTCGACTTCGCTGCTTTCCCTTCTAGTGGAGATATTCAAACGACCATCTCAGCTTTCCAAAATAGAGTGGCAGCAGATGAACAAGAAATGAACCGGCAGGTTTTTTCCGTCATCGTGGCTCAAACCTTATCCCCTGAAGGACAATTTTCGGGTGGGCCAACCCTCTCTTCTAGCTTGGGCAACCTACTGTCTTCCCAAATCAACCGATTTATGGGACAACTTGACAAAAACTTAGAGGTTTCCATTGACCTGGCTACCTTAGATCAAAATGCGCTAGAAAATTTCCAAATCAGCGTAGCACGAACCTTCCTTGATGGTCGCCTTCGCGTATCTCGAGACGGTGGATTTACAGGCAACAATGGCGCTGCCAGTGCCGCCTCCATTATCGGTGATTGGCAGGCAGAATACATGATCACAGAAGACGGCGTCTACCGCCTTCGTATCTTCAACCGCAATAATTTCAATACGTTTACCTCACTTTCACTCTCCCAAAACGTACTTTCTTACGGTGCTTCGGTTTCCCAAAACGTATCCTTTAATTCCTTTAGTGAGCTCTTCAAAAAATTGGCCCGAAGAAAGGCCGAACGCCTCAAACTTCAAGATTCAGATGATTTTTTACGGGAAGATTATGGGGTAAAGGAAAATTGGAAACCAATCAAGCTCGAGAACCTACCCCTGCAGGACGATTACATTCCGCCTGTGAAAAATGAAAAAATTCCTCCTAAGGAGAATTGAAAACAAAACTGCTGATTCAACCCAATAGATCTGCGGAATTTTTCTGTGCTAATCTGCGTAAACCTTTTTTCACTCCGCCGCGGCGGATTGGGTCAATCTTCTTTGATTTGTATTCCCTAGGTTTACCTACCTTCGGCAGGTGAACCTAGGGTTATTCAAGGTCCGACCCGCCGCGGCGGGTCGGTTAATTTTTGCTAATTAAGAAATATTGATTCTATACAGCAAGATCCGCGATAGCGGATCTAACTATGCATAGCCATGGGTGAAGCCCATGGTGAATTTGAATGTAATTAAGGCGTCCACGACCCGCAGCTGCGGGTCGAACAAGTAATGGATTTTTTTTCACGCGGATTAAGAAGGAAAAAACGCGCAGATTTAGTTCATTGTAGCACGATTAATTTACAAGTACTCAAAGAAACTTTTGAAGTTCGGATAGATGGACTTTGGTCTGTGGATAATTAAAATTTTTAAACAATTTCCAGCTCCTCGGTATTCTCTACCAAAAGAACGCTCATGAAAAAAATTAGCCTGTGCTGGTTTCGCCGCGACCTAAGAATAGAAGACCAAACGGCACTTTTTTACTCCTTGCAACAAGAAGAGCAAGTGCTGCCGCTCTTTATTTTTGACCGCCACATCCTAGATGCCTTGGAGGACAAAACCGATGCCCGTGTCACCTTTATATACAACCAGATCGCCAGCCTGAAAGCATTTTTTGAAAAACAAGGGAGTTCCATGCTGGTCAAATATGGCCATCCAGAGCAAATATTTCAAGAGCTGGTCCAAGAGTTTGAGGTTCAAACAGTCTACACCAACAGGGATTACGAACCCTATGCTCAATCTAGAGATGGCCAAGTAGAAGCTTTGCTCGCCAAGAAAAACATCCCCTTTCTGACTTTTAAGGATCAAGTAATCTTTGAGCCAGGGGAAATTTTAAATGGATCAGGGGAATTCTACAAGGTCTTTACCCCCTTCAGTCGAAATTGGCTGGAAAAATTTCGGCAAACCCGAGTGCAGCCCCTACCGGAAGCCAACTGGAAAAACCTGTTTACCTGCAGCCCGCTTCCATTCATAACTTTATCGGAGATGGGTTTTGAAGCCTCCTCTCTAGAAATTCCAAGTACCCAAGTTGAGGACGCCATCCTCAAGGAATACGAGGCGCAGCGCAACTTTCCTGCAGTGCTTGGCACTAGCCGATTGGGGATTCACCTCCGATTTGGCACACTTTCCATCCGTAGCCTTGCCCTCAAAGCCGCTTCCCTCAACGCCACCTATTTGAATGAATTGATCTGGCGAGAGTTTTACATGATGATCTTGGGGAATGCCCCACAGGTGGTCGATCGTGCCTTCAAACCCCAGTACGACCAAATCCCGTGGCGGACAAATGAGGAAGATTTTCAAGCCTGGTGCGAAGGCCGAACCGGCTACCCTATTGTGGATGCGGGGATGCGAGAACTGAATGCGACTGGATTTATGCATAACCGGGTACGCATGATTGTAGCCTCCTTTCTCACCAAGCACCTCCTAATCGACTGGAGAAGGGGAGAGGCTTATTTTGCCAAAAAACTACTCGACTTTGAGCTCGCCTCCAACAACGGTGGATGGCAATGGGCTGCAGGCACGGGTACGGATGCACAACCTTACTTTCGGGTATTCAATCCTGACTCCCAAACCGAGAAGTTTGACAAAGACCTGCGCTACATCAAAAAATGGGTGCCAGAACTGGGAACTTCAAGTTACCCCCAGCCAATTGTAGAGCATAAATTTGCCCGCAATAGAGCCATAGAAACCTACAAAAAAGCATTGACATGAATATAGGAGATCGAGTTCGCGTCCTGCACGGAAAAGAAGAGGGCATCATTCGTAAGGTATCCCCAGGAGGACGGATCGAAGTAGAAATCGAGGACGGTTTCGTCATCCCTGTACTCAAATCCGAGGTAGTGCTCGTGGCGGAAGCCGAGAAAAATTACTTCGGCGACAGCAGCAGTACCCCTGCTCAAGTAGATACGCCACTGCCCATTTCTGCACCAAAAGATCAAGGCTTGTACCTTGCATTCGTTCCGATCAATGACCAAAGCCTCAGCCTCTACTTGATCAACGACAGCACACAACCCTACTTATCCCACGCTTCCGAAGTGTATGGAACCAACCACCGAACGCTATTTGCAGGAGCACTTGGTGCTGGGGAGGCCAAAAAAATTGACGACCGCATCCTCAAGGAACTGGACGAATGGCCCGCTTTTCTGCTGCGCTTTATCCCCATTCAGGCCAAGTTGAATCGCGCTATCCCAGCCTTTGAGCGGCAACTAAAAATGAAGCCCACGCAGTTTTTTAAGCACCTCAGCAAGTCTCCCCTGATTGGCAAGAATGCCTACCTGTTTGGCTTGGAAAACACCACCAAGGAACTAGACATTCGAGGGCTTAATGCTGAGCTGAATCAACTCACGCCTACTCCGCAATCCACAAAGGTACAGGCGCCTTCCGCCTCCATTGACCTGCATATTGAAGCCCTCCATCCCAAGCCGGACAGTTTAAGCAACTCTGAGATGCTACGGATTCAATTGGAGGTCTTTGAAAAAAATCTCAACCAAGCCATCGCCGCTGGCATGGACCAGATCACCTTCATCCACGGCATTGGAAATGGGGTTCTTCGAAAAGAAATTCACAAGCGGTTGAGCCAACTTAGAAATATTTCCTACTTTCAAGACACACAGAAAGACCAGTGGGGCTACGGCGCCACATTAGTAAAAATTTCCTAAGGACCACTCAGAATGAAATCCCCTGTATTTCAGCTCTTTTCACACCAACACCAACAGGCCAAAGCCCTTTTTTTAGAACTTGGAAAGGAAATCAAGTCTGCCAAGGCCATTGCCCTTTTGGAACAATTGGAGTTTTTGGAGCTCTATTCCGAGCTATTGGAGAAAATTCATTTCGAACAAAAACACCTGGGCTACTCCTTATTTTTTCCGCTGAAGACCCTAAAAAAGTCCTTAAAAAAAATCCACCACCTCAAGCTGGTGGAAATAGGGCTCAAGCAGCGTGAAAAAAACCTTTCCCTCGCTTTTGATAGCTTCAAAACCTATTTGAACGAGCAGAAACGGGGAATGCAAAAAGAAGCCTTTGACCTCATGGTGGGAAGCTCCTTAAAAATGTGGGAGGAATATCTCGAAAAGGCACATGAGGCCAGCAAAGGCATCAAGCCCTTGGTCCTCACCACCTCGATACACCAGTTGGTACAGGAGGAACTCAGCTACTTAGGGAAGGAAGTGAATTCTCCCATTTCCACGCAAGGCTTCCGAGACCTTTTTGAGGGTCTCCGAAAAGTGATCATTTTGGAAAATCTGCTGATTCACCTCGGTCTGAATGCCATCTACCTACCACAAGTTCACGAGGAGCTGGAGCAACTTAAAAATGGCCTGAAGCCTTGGTATGCCAACCACCTGAACTTGCAGAGTTTGACGCACTTTATCGGGCAACAAGAAGCCGTGTCTAAAAAATACCTGGACTGGGTGAAGGAACTGAAAGATGAAAAGAAGACCTTGGCAACGACACTCGAAAAACAAGCGCTGAGCTTACTCCGGAAAGTGGGAGGGTGAGTCAAAAAAAATCCCCGCTGCGATTATCAGCGAGGATCCATTGGAAATAAAATCTCCTTTTTTAGATTTTACCGAGTGCCTCAGCCAAATCTTTTTTGAGGTCTTCTACATCCTCCACACCTACACTGAGTCGGATCAAGGAATCTACCAACCCTACTTTTTCACGCTCTTCCTTGGGGATTGACGCATGCGTCATGGTCGCAGGATGACCACAAAGGGATTCCACACCTCCAAGGGATTCTGCCAAAGCAAAAAGTTGGAAGTTTTCCATCACCAATTTCGCATCCGATAACTTATTGCCTACCAACGTAAAGGAAATCATCCCGCCAAAATCGCGCATTTGATCCTTGGCCACCTGGTGGTTGGGATGATCTTCAAAGCCAGGCCAATACACCTTGGCAACCTTGGGATGCGTCTTCAAATACTCAGCAATCACTTTCCCATTTTGGCAGTGCCGCTCCATACGAAGATGGAGGGTTTTGATGCCCCGCAGCACCAAGAAACAGTCCTGAGGACCTGGAGTGGCTCCACAGGCATTTTGCAAGAAGACCAAGCGAGCAGCGAGTTCATCGTCATTTACGATCAAAGCTCCCATCACCACATCCGAGTGGCCGCCCAAGTACTTGGTCACGGAGTGCATCACAATATCTGCACCCAGATCTAGCGGATTCTGTAGGTAAGGCGAGGCAAAGGTATTGTCTACCGCAAGCAGCAAACCATGCTTCTTCGAAAAGCGAGCCATGGCCTTGAGATCGATGATGTTCATCATCGGGTTGGTAGGGGTCTCCACCCAAACCATCTTGGTACGGTCGTTGACTAGTGAAGAAAGTGCATCTGGATCTGCCATGGACACAAAATGGAATTTGATGCCGTAGCGCTCAAACACCTTGGTAAACAAGCGGTAAGTGCCGCCATACAAGTCATTGGTGGAGATAATCTCGTCCCCAGGGTTAAACAACTTAATGACCGAATCGATGGCACCCAAACCAGAAGAGAAGCAAATGCCATGCTTTCCGTTTTCTAAAGCGGCCAAACTTTGCTGCAAAGCCGTTCGGGTAGGGTTGTGTGTACGGCTATACTCGTAGCCCAGGTGATCTCCAGGAGATTTTTGAACGTAGGTGGAGGTTTGAAAAATAGGAGTCATGATAGCTCCTGTGGAAGGATCCGGAGCTACGCCCGCGTGGATGGCTTTGGTACCAAATTTCATCTAAAGTGAATTAAGAAGGTTGGGTTTACATCGAATTCAAAACCTATTTTGGATAAATGCTCGTAATTCCAAAGCTAGGTGCTAAACTTGCTGGCTTTTACTTCAAAAGCGAGTCAAAGATGACAAAAAAGGACAGCATTTTCAAGGACTTGGGCAGCTACTTCCGCAGTCATCCTGGCACCACGCTGGGTTGGATTTGGGTGAGCTTTGTTCCCCTCCTGGGTTCGCTGTTGCTTAGCACACGGTACCAGGAACTGGAGCAGATTATAGTGACGGGTGCTGGAGAACAAGTTCTCCTGATCCTCATCCTCACCCTCCTCGTTGGGCTAGCCTTCCTCCCCACCACCTTTACTGCGCTCGCCTCAGGCTTTTTTTGGGGATGGACCGTATTTCCTCACCTCTTGATTGCCTACCTCCTTGCAAATGTTCTGGGATATTCTTTGGGTAAGTGGCTCAATGCAGACTTCCGAACGATATTGTATGCACGCCACCCGAATTTGCAGGAGGAAATAGAGAAACGAATCGAGCAGCCAGCAGGCTTGGTGTTTTTTGTACGAATCAGCCCGCTTATTCCCTTTGCGATTTCCAATTTTCTGTTTGCCTCTTTGGGAATTCCACTTTCGAAAATCATTCGCTATGGCCTTCCTGGCATGCTCCCAAGAACCATCCTAGCATTCGCTTCAGGGATGGCGGCACAGTCTTTTTTGGAAGCACAAGCCTCCCTGAAAGACCCACAAGATTGGCTAATCCTTGGGCTGTTATTTGTTGGGAGTATCTGGGGAATTTGGCATTTTTGGAACAAGAAAAAAACCAAATCATGATTCAAAGCATCGTCCCCAAGTTGCCCATGCGCAACAAAGTCCTCACCAAGGCTTATTACCTGGAGCAGTTGGGATTTGAGCCCTTGGGAACCCATGAATACCCCGATTACCTGATGGTAAAAAAGGATGCAATTGAACTCCATTTTTTCCTTTTCCCTGGATTAGATGCACTTCAAAACTACGGACAGGTTTATCTGAGAACAGCAGAAATTGACAAGCTTTACCAGTACTTTTTGGAGCGGAAGGTAACGATCCATCCCAATGGGCCCTTGGAAACCAAACCTTGGGGCATGCGGGAATTTTCGCTACTGGATCCAGACCACAACCTCCTGACTTTTGGCCAAGAAATCCGGTAAACGCCGACCAACGAAAAGTGGAGATGTAAGTGTCTGCCTTCGCGAAAAACACCAAACCCAACTAAACTGGATTACCGCTGCGTATTGCGCAAAATCCGTACCGCCGGATCGCCCAAAAGCAGGTACTGGGACAGCTGCACTTGTTGTTCCAGACTTGGACCATAGCGGAGCAAAAACTCCTGCTCAGTTCGAAGCATGACTTCTCCAAGGCTGAGTGGCTTCGCAGCTACCTCAACTGCAAACAGCTGCTTGTACCAGATTTCAGTGTAGCGCTTGAGTAAAAGATCAACGCCCAAGGAAGAGGTAGAAAGGACCCCAATGGCTCCCTTCTTCGGCGTCAGCAGCCAATCCTCCCCTTGACTGTAGCTTGGACCAAAGGCATTGCTGTATTCACAACCATTGATCAACAACATAGGGTACTTCCCTACATTGGCATAGCCAAAACTGGAATCGGAGACATATCCAAAATCCAGTTCGTTGGAAGTCAAGGAGCCATGCCCAAAGTAGGTGATCAGCGAAACACCCGCATTGAGGTCCTCGCTCAAATCCATCCGCTGCACTTCGCTTGCGGACTCTTTGCTGTAGGTCGTCACCTCGACTTCAGGCAATCCCCTTTTTGCTTGCACCTCAAAACCCGCCAGATAGCTACTGTGGCGAGCCAGTTCTAAAGGATTCATCCCGCCTACAAGATGGAGGATTCGTTGAGGCCCAGCTATCCCCGAACTTTCCTGTTCAATCACCTTGTCCAGGTAATTGGAAAGATTCTGGGAGTTCTTGGAAGGAATGCGCCCCACTGTCATCGCCGATAATTCGGGCTCCTCGGGCTCCAGCCCCTTCACAAAGTAGGAATCAGAAGCTGGGAAACCTGCAGCGGGAACTAGGTCTTGAAATTCAAAGGATTGGGGAGCGTTTCGGTAAAAGACCGAGGCATTATCTACCCACGCTTGTGCAAAAGGGGCTATGGATCTGCCGGTCAACAGCAAGTATTGGGGTCGATGGATCGGCCAATAAAACCTTAAAAATGCATGCAATGCCCAAGGCGTCCGTTCTCCAAAGGCAAATTGATCGTACAATTCCTCCATTCGCAGCACCAGGGTACCGTAGCTGCCACCAGCGGCGGAGGCACGATAGCTGGCATAGGCTTGAAGTGGGTTGGCATGCTGCAAGGAAGGCTGCTCCAATTGCCTGTGCCCAACCAAGAGGTAGTTTGCCACCAAAGCGCGGTAATCCCGAAAGCGTATCGCATGCATGGCTTCAACTGTAAATCTTCGAGAAATAGGTCGCGCAATACCTTTACCAATGGGCGTCGAGTAGGTAAGTTGGGCAAAAGCCAGTGAAAAATAATCTCCATTTCGAGGAGGATCTACTGCCAAATGAAGCTGGAGTTTTCCTTCGTGGATAGCCTCTTGCTGAAGGACTAGGGATTGTTGGAGCGATTCAAATCCAGAAAAACTGGGACTAGGAAGCATTCGGTTGACGCTAGTTGCTGTACCCAGCCAAAGTAAGGGTACATGCTCCTGTGGAGAGCGACCCACCCAGCCGAGCTCCAAGGAAAGTGCTCCCCCTTCCATCAATGAATCCGGATCAACCCGAAATTCCAAGTTGAACCCAGGATTAATAACGGAACTCATCCAGCCCTCCCCCTCCTCAAATGCTGTACTTCGGAGGCCCCAGCGCTGGGATTTGCCTAAGGAATAGTTGTTGGCAAAGACTTGTACCTCTTCCTTTCGAAAAGAGGATGCAGGTGGAAGAGTTGCTGCAGGCAGCGCCCGCAATTCCATCCGCTTGCCTCGCTCGGCTGGGGTGTAGGCCAGAAAAAAAGCGGTGGTATCCGAATGGGTATTCGTGTAGGGATTTGGAAGAGCTAGCCCTTCGCGATACAGCTTCTGGTCTAAGGTCCCGTCGTTTTTTACCCCTAAAAAGTCGAGGTAATCCTGGGCATCCAATCGGCCATCCTCCTCTCCTTCCACCCAAACGGCTACTTCTTTTCCTCGATGGTAAAGCCTCAGGTTGCGAGGGTCTAGTCTTTTGAAGGGAATACCCAGAACAGCCAACCTATTGGCTGGAATGCGGTAGATCCCGGTAGCAGCCGTTTGAATTTTGTAATAGGTCAGGTCAAACCGAAACCAAGGCGAGTCTTGGGCGAAGGTTGGAAGGCAAAGCCCAAGGCAAAAAAGTAGAAAAATGGAATAAAATCTCATCTGTAAGTTGCGTTAGCGGAGGGGAGCTCCGTGAAAAAAATGGGTCGAACACACTGAAAAAATAAAAACAATGCGGATAACTAAAGCTAATGGAACTGCATTCTAGCAGGTCAGAATACCAAGGTATTGAATTCAAAAAATGTACATTTTCGGTCACTTTGTTGTGCTAAAGGTGAACAACATCGCGAAGTCTTTAACACCAAAAAAATAAATTGAAATAAAACTTGAGGTGGAATCAATAGAATAATTTACGCTAAAAACACCTAAAAATCAAGTGTTTAGGAATATTTTAGGAAAAAAATTGGGGATAGATCACCTAGAATTAGGTTATACAAGGTACCCTAGTAAAAATTTGGTACTACTTTTTCTTTTAGTTGGTAACGAGTAACCAACTTCCTGCCAGAGCGGGACCCATTTACTACCCTTATGAATCTAACCAACACCGAAGTACAAATGCGCAAAGGACTCCTAGAGTACTGCGTATTGCACATTATCTCGAGGGGGGAAGTCTACACCTCTGACCTCATCGATGAGCTGACGCAAGCTCAGATGATCGTGGTAGAAGGCACCCTGTATCCCCTGCTAAACCGTCTCAAATCCGCGGCACTTGTCAGTTACCGCTGGGTAGAGTCCGACGCCGGCCCACCCAGAAAATATTATTCCATCACGGAGGAAGGCCAAGTTGCCTTGAAAAGCCTCGCTGCTACTTGGAAAGGATTGGTTCAATCCATCACTCAAATCACTAAAAAGAAATCCCCTTCTCCTTCGAAAAACTCATGAAAAAGACACTTAGCATCAACATCAGCGGTATTTTATTCCACATCGAAGAAGATGGATACGACACCCTCAAGAACTACCTAGAAAGTATCAATACGCATTTTTCCGGGTACTCCGACAGCAAAGAGATCATTTCCGATATCGAAAATCGAATTGCAGAAATCTTTCTTTCTTACTTGAAAAATAACAATCAGGTGATCACTGCAGAAAATGTGGCACGACTGATTGAAAAAATGGGAACCATCGCGGATTTCAGTGCCTTGGAAGAAAAGCAGGAAGCTAATGAAGAAGAAGCTCCCGCTGCAGATGACTTCTACAAGTATGTGACTCCTCCGAGTTCAGCCGCTAGTGGATACAAAAAACTCATGCGCCTGGAATCCAAAAAGATCTTGGGGGGCGTGTGTGCAGGTATCGCCCAGTATTTTGCCATCGATGCACTTTGGATCCGATTGATTGCCATTCTCCTGCTTTTTAGCGGAAACATCGATTTCTATCTGTTTGATTTCAATCCCCTTGACTGGGTTCAGGTCAACTTTGGATTTGGGGCACTTGCGGTAGTCGCATACATTGTCCTGTGGGTGATACTTCCGGTATCCTATACCCAAGAAGAAGATAAAGAAATCAAAAAACTATTTCGAAACCCAGACGATAAAGTTCTTGGGGGTGTAGCCAGTGGACTATCTGCCTACTTTGGAATAAAGGAACTTTATGTTCGTCTCGCCTTTGTATTTCTGACTTTTGCTGGAGGATCAGGTGTAGTGATTTACCTCATTCTTTGGATCATCACTCCTGTGGCAAGTTCCATCACGGAGCGCATCAAAATGAAGGGAGGAGAAATCACCTTGGATAGCATCGACTCCACACTCAAAGAAACAATTAATCCAGTTCCTCCAGCACCTGAATCACCCTTTGAATCCACCATTAAAAAGGTCGTAATGGCTCCATTCCGAGTATTGGGACAGGTGATTGAAGCCCTAGGCTCTGCCTTTGGTTCCTTGGGTAAATTCCTACTTACCCTACTGCGTGTCTTTTTTGGGTTAATTATTTTCATTTTCGGTATCGTGCTAATAGGTGCACCCTTGGTCGCTTTCACGCTATACTTAGGAATTATTGATCCCATCGTTTACGGAACCACGAATGTATTTCCCATAGAAATGATTACTGAATTGGTGTCAACAGGATTGGCGGCTGCCGTTGGGGGACTCCTTGCGATTCCTGGAATCGTGATCCTCATGCTGGGATTGAGTGTCTTGTCTAAGAAAAATTTAGTGGGTAGCAGATTTGGCTTAGTTGCACTTGCTCTATGGCTAATGTGTATCGGAACGGTAGGATTTCAAGTTCCCCGAATCGTAGCTAAGTTCAAAGAGGAAGATCGCCTGATTACCAACACCCCAATTGCTTTGGGCCAAGGGGTACTTTTCTTAACCGTTGAAGACCGAGAAGAGGAAGAGTTTTACCATGACGTCGTGCTTAAACTAGAAGGAACCAAAGACAGCATCCCTTCCCTCAATCAAGAGTACTTCTCTCGAGGACAAAGTAAGAAACAAGCTCAGGAAAATATCAAAAAGATTGCCTATTCCTATTCAGTAAAAGATTCCGTAATCACCTTTGAAAGAGGATTTGATTTGAAAACCTTGGGAGCGTTTCGCGATCAAAAGCTAAACCTAACCCTAGCAATTCCTTACCACAAACCCTTTATTATGGATCGAAGCCTACTCGATATACTACAAAACACGATTTACAAAAACGGCTTCGAAAATGATGATGTGCGCACCGAGGCAGTTTGGGTATTCAATGAAGGAGGACTTACCTGCCTCACTTGCCCAGAAATCAAAGGAGAGCGACGCGATTGGGATTCTTTTGAATCTGAAAAAGACCAAGCCGACTCCATCGCCAAGGTGCAAAAGGACAGCATCAGCAAGTCCAAATTTAAGGATGCCTATTTCTCAATCGAAAAGTAATCCTACATTCCCTCAATTAGTTTTAAGTTGATCCAAGTGGCCCCGTCCCGTCCCGCAAGTTCGGGACGGGACGGGGCTTTTGTTATACCTTCTACCAAACTTTTATACCATGGATGTTACGGCTAAATTTTTGGTGAGTGATCTGCCTTCCTAGCCTTTACTAGCTCAGCCCAGCAGGTAGGAATAAAAAAAAGAGCCTTGAACACATCTGCGTTCAAGGCTCTTTAAAGTATAAACAAAGGCTTAATCCGCTTTTTCTTTCTTGGTCACAGAGATGAATAGCTCAGTAGCTTCCTCTGTATAATCGGCGGTAATCACATCTCCTTCAGTCAATTCTCCCTTCAGAATCTCTTCGGCAATCGCATCTTCCAGGTACTTTTGAATTGCCCTGTTCAGAGGTCTCGCTCCGTACTGCTGGTCATAGCCCTTGTTGGCTAAGAAATCCTTCGCCTTGTCCGTAAGCTCAATTTTATAGCCCAAGTCCGTGATTCTGTGAAATAATTTTCCAAGACTGATGTCAATGATTTGGAAGATATGCTCCTTGCTCAAGGAGTTGAATACGACCACGTCATCCAATCGATTCAGAAACTCTGGACTAAATGCCTTCTTCAATGCGGATTGTATGGTGGACTTCATGATTTCATCCATATTGTCGGCCTTGGCCCGGTTGGCAAAGCCAATACCCGCTCCAAAGTCCTTCAAGTCACGCACCCCAATGTTAGAAGTCATGATGATGATTGTATTGCGGAAATCTACGCGTCTACCCAATCCATCCGTCAGGATACCATCATCCAACACCTGAAGCAGGATATTGAATACATCTGGATGCGCTTTTTCAATTTCATCCAAAAGCACCACAGAATACGGCTTTCGACGCACCTTTTCAGTGAGCTGTCCACCCTCTTCGTAACCTACATAGCCTGGAGGTGCTCCCACCAATCGGGATACGGAGAACTTCTCCATGTATTCCGACATGTCGATGCGAATCAAAGAATCTTCCTTGTCAAATAAGTAGGTTGCAAGCGTTTTGGCAAGCTCTGTCTTTCCAACTCCAGTCGGTCCGAGGAAAATGAAGGAGCCAATTGGCTTCTTTGGATCTTTCAAACCTACACGGGTACGCTGAATGGCTTTGGTTAATTTCTTGATGGCATCTTCCTGTCCAATCACTCTTCCCTTGAGCTCTTCACCCATGTTGAGCAATTTATTGCCCTCTTTTTGTCCAATTCGCTTGGCAGGAATGCCAGTCATCATCGCAATCACTTCAGCCACATGGTCTTCATCCACGGTAAACCGCTTGGTCTTGCTTTCGTCTTCCCACTTCACTTTGGCTTCATCCAGCTGCTCCAAGAGTTTCTTTTCCTTGTCGCGAAGCTGTGCAGCTTCCTCATACTTCTGAGATTTGACTACACGGTTTTTCTCCGCCTTGATGTTTTCTACTTCAGACTCCAAGCGCAAGATATCCTCAGGAACATTTATGTTCATGATGTGTACACGAGCTCCCGCTTCATCCAATACGTCAATGGCCTTGTCAGGAAGGAAGCGATCCGAAATGTAACGGTCAGAAAGCTTGACACATCCCTCAATGGCAGCATCCGTGTAGATGACATTGTGGTGATCTTCGTATTTGTCTTTGATATTGTTCAAGATTTGGATGGTCTCCTCTGGGGAAGTGGCATCCACCATCACCATTTGGAAACGACGTGCTAAGGCACCATCCTTCTCAATGTATTGTCTGTATTCGTCCAAGGTCGTTGCGCCGATGCATTGGATTTCTCCTCGTGCCAAAGCAGGTTTAAACATGTTGGACGCATCCAAAGATCCAGAAGCACCACCTGCACCTACTATCGTGTGCAGTTCGTCAATAAATAGGATGACGTTAGGAGATTTTTCCAATTCGTTCATGACCGCCTTCATGCGCTCCTCAAACTGACCTCTGTACTTCGTGCCAGCCACTAGAGATGCAAGATCCAACGTCACTACCCGCTTGTTGAATAGGATCCGAGAAACCTTCTTTTGTATGATTCTTAGGGCCAAACCCTCGGCTATGGCTGTTTTTCCCACCCCAGGTTCGCCAATCAAGATCGGATTATTTTTCTTTCTACGCGAAAGGATTTGCGCTACGCGCTCAATCTCTTTTTCTCTACCGATGATGGGATCCAACTTGTCGTCTTCTGCCATCTTGGTGAGGTCGCGGCCAAAATTATCTAAAACCGGGGTGCGTGATTTTTCAGCACCTGGCTTGTTGGCACCGCCTCCAGAAGAAGAGGAAGAACCAAATAGTTTGGATCCATCTTCATCCCCATCTTCGGCTTCCGCACGTGCTTTGGGGGAAGAGCTGCCTTCCGACTGCATTTCAAGCATTTCTTTGATGCTGTCGTAGTTGACCTCAAACTTATTTAAAATCTGTGTAGCTATATTATCTTCATCGCGAAGGATAGAAAGCAGCAAGTGCTCAGTACCAATTAGCTGACTCTTGAAAATTTTTGCTTCCAAATAGGTGATCTTCAACACTTTTTCAGACTGCCGCGTCAATGGAATATTGGCCATATTTTTCACATTGTGGTTGGCCGTACCTTTTACTGCCCGCTCAATCGCAGCCCGTAATTCATCCATGGGAATGCCTAGCTTTTTCAATATGGAAACAGCTACCCCTTCTCCCTCTCGGATCATCCCCAATAGGAGGTGCTCTGTGCCAATGTAATCGTGTCCCAAGCGAAGGGCCTCTTCGCGGCTGAGAGAGATTACCTCTTTGACTCTGTTCGAAAATTTTGCTTCCATGTAACCCTTTTCTGATTGAAAGATAAATGTGTACGTATGATACCGAATTTGTTTTTAAAACACAATCCTTCTAGTTATTGTTCTTGAATTTTTTGAGATTTTCCAAGTAGCTGATCTGACTCGGTTCCCATACAAAACAAGAGATCCAATACAGAAAGGTTAGAGGCAAAGTCTAGGCCAAAAAGTTGAGGGTAGGCTACTGGTTGGTAGAAAACACGATCCAAATAGGTGCTGGAGGGCAAAATTTGCCCCCTAAGGTCAATTACATCCTCCGGAAGCCCCTCATTTCCAACAAAGGTTAGTTTGACAGGCCAGCGAAGCAGCTTCAGACAGATTGTCAGCAATTCCAAATTCAAGTTCCAAAGCTGCGTTTCCGGACGACTGAGGGCCTCTTCGAAATAGGGAAAAAAATATTCAAAGAAAGGTGCTTTCCCATAGCCGCTTTGAATTCCTCGCAAGTGGTTGGTCACCCACTTTTGCTCGGAGTCAATACGAACCTCAGTCAAGGAGATTCGAGGTCTTCTCCCTTGAATGGGTACACTCAAGGTCTGTACCTTATTGGCAAGTAAAATGGAAGTCCGATTGAAGTAAGATTGTCGTTCGTAGCGGTCCCCAGGAAATAAAAACAGCTCATCCACTCCTCTCAGTACCGTAAAGTACTCCAGGCAAGGGAGGTAATGTAAGTCCAGGGCAATGCGGTTCACGGGAATGGGTTGGGATAGATGCAAGATGCAAGAAACAAGAAATTTGACTCAGTTCTGTTGATATGAAAATTCTGCCAACGGAGCAGGATTTTCATCTTGCCTGCCCGCCGCGGCGGGTATCTCGGCTCTTGCGTCTTGATACTAGCTACTTGATACTTGCCCGCCGCGGCGGGTAATGTCGAACGCCGAACACCCAGTGCAGAAGGAAGAAGTGGAAAATTTGTAGAACATTCGAATCTCGTATCTCTACAGAATATGGTCTTGTTTCTTGTATCTCGGCTCTTGCCTCTCGAAGCGTCTTGATACTTGATACTTTTTCTAATGTCGAACGTCCAACGCCGATTGAAGAATGTCGAAGGGAGTTACTTGGTACTTAGTACTTTGTACTTCGTACATTTTTTAGCGTCTTGATACTTGATACTTGATACTAATTACCGTTTCCCCATCCCAGGAGGCATCATTTTACCCATCGCCGCCTTGGCGCCTCCCATTTTATTCATTTGCTTCATCATCTTGCGCATGTCCTCAAACTGCTTCATCAAGTTATTGACTTCAGTGATGTTTCTACCCGAGCCATCTGCAAGTCGTTTTCTTCGTCTGCCATCGATGATATCAGGGTTTTGCCGCTCCTTGGGAGTCATGCTGCGGATGATCGCTTCAACTGGTTTGAAGGAATCGTCATCGATATCCAATCCCTTCATGGCTTTACCCATCCCAGGAATCATGCCCATGAGGTCCTTGATATTTCCCATCTTTTTAACTTGCTCCAACTGGGAAAGGAAATCGTCAAAGTTGAAATTGTTCTGGCGCATTTTCGCGTTCAGGCGCTTGGCCTCGTCCTCATCAAAGGACTGCTGAGCACGCTCCACCAAGGAGATCACATCCCCCATGCCCAAGATCCGCTGGGCCATACGGTCTGGATGGAATACATCCAGATTTTCCATCTTTTCTCCAGTGGAGATAAATTTGATGGGCTTGTTCACCACGTGGCGGATGGAAATGGCAGCACCACCTCGGGTATCACCATCTAATTTGGTGAGGACTACGCCATCAAAATTGAGTCGATCGTCAAAGGTCTTCGCAGTATTCACCGCATCCTGACCGGTCATGGAATCCACCACAAAAAGTGTTTCAGATGGATTGAGCGCTTTTTTAAGTTCCTCAATCTCCTGCATCATCGCATCATCCACTGCCAAACGACCTGCAGTATCGACTACTACGGTCTTTTTGCCTGATTTTTTGGCATAAGCAATGGCATTATTAGCGATCTGTAAGGCATTTTTATTTTCAGGCTCAGCATAAACCTCCACCCCGATCTGCTCACCCAAAACCTTCAACTGATCAATCGCCGCAGGTCTGTAAATATCACAGGCTACAAGCAGCACTTGACGTCCTTGTCGCTTCAGCAAACTTCCAAGCTTGCCCGTAAAAGTAGTTTTACCCGATCCCTGAAGACCTGCAATCAAAATTACGGATGGATCTCCACTGAGCTTGATGTCCACCTTGGTGTTTCCCATCAATTTGGTCAACTCCTCTTGGGTGATTTTGATCAATAGCTGACCCGGAGAAACCGAGATCAACACATCGCGACCCATGGCTTCGTCCTTGATTTTATCAGTGACTTCCTTGGCTACTTTGTAGTTCACATCGGCATCAATCAAAGCTCTTCGAATCTCCTTTACGGTAGATGCGACATTGATTTCAGTGATTTTTCCGGTACCCTTCAGTGTCTTGAACGCCCGGTCAAGCTTCAAACTTAAATTATCAAACATGCTGCTATACTGCTATTTCATGTAAAAGTAATGAATTTGAAGGTTTGCACGACAATACTAACCGGGATTTAAGTGATCCCGATAGTTAGATTGCGGCCCATCCCTATTTTCTTTCACCTTCCACCACAAAAAGGAAGCAACACCCGGCATGGCCTTTCCCCCGAATTCCTTAATTTGCGGTTCAAATCATTGACCTCCTGCATGAAGATTCAATTTCAAAAAGACATCCTTCCCCATCTACTCGGCATCGCCTTCTTTTACCTGCTCGTGGTGGGGTATTTTTCTCCCCTTGTTTTTGATGGACAGATCATCTTCCAAGGTGACATCCTGCAGTGGGAAGGCTCCGCGAAAGAGGTGCTCGACTACCGTGCAGCTACGGGGGAACAAGCGCTCTGGACCAACCGCATGTTTGGCGGGATGCCCACCTACTTCATCAGCCTAGAGTTTGCTGGAGACATCACCAACCTAGCCATCTCTATTCTTACGCTAGGCCTACCACACCCCATCAACGGCTTGTTTTTTGGAATGCTCGCCATGTACCTCTTGATGCTATCCTTTGGAGTGCGCCCGATTTTCTCGGTTGCAGGTGCCATTGCATTTTCCTTCAATACCTACAACCTCCTCTCCTTGGAGGCAGGGCACAATGCCAAAATATGGGCAGTATGCCTCATTCCATTGATCCTCGCAGGTATCCACCTGGCCTTCGATCGCAAACGACTTCTCGGAGCAGCCCTTCTTGGACTTGGACTGCTGCTGCAACTCAAGTTTAACCACCTTCAAATCACCTACTACACGCTGCTTATCGCGGTTGTCTACGTGATCACCCGACTTGCTTTTGATTGGAAAAAAGAAGGGCTTGCTAGCCTATCCAAAACCATCGCCCTGCTGACATTGGGTGCAGTACTTGGGGTTGGTGGAAATTTGGGCAGAATCGCCACCGCTTTAGATTACAGCCCCTACTCCACAAGAGGCAAGGCCACTATCGAAACTGCTGGTGCAGGACTGGATAAGGACTATGCTTTTGGCTGGTCAAATGGCATAATTGAGAGCATGACCCTCCTCGTTCCTGATTTTTACGGAGGAGGAAGCACGACCCCACTTCCCAAAGACTCTGCATCCGAAAAAGCCCTTAGAAATCAAGGCCTCGAACCGGGACAGGTCAATGACTTCGTCAAAGGAGCACCCACCTACTGGGGGGATCAGCCCTTCACGGGTGGTCCAATTTACGGCAGTGCAATCCTGGTATTTTTAGCAATCCTAGGCATCTGGGTAGCGCCACGTGCAAGTTTGATCACCTTTGGATCCATCATCATCCTTTCCCTGATGCTCAGCTGGGGTAAAAATTTGGCCTGGTTCAACTACACCCTATTTGACATCCTACCCGGCTACAATAAATTCCGGGCCGTATCCATGGCCTTGGGAATGACGCTTTTTGCGATCCCTGTTCTTGGGATGATTGCTTTAGAAAAGCTAACGCAAACTAAATCACTGAAGCCCCTACTTATCTCCGGAGGAATTGTTGCAGGAATCACCTTGCTTCTAGCTGTCATGGGTGGCGCTTTCTTCCGTTTTGAAGGAGCCGGAGATGCTAATCTACCAGACTGGCTCGTTACGGCACTGCAAGTCGATCGCAAGGCCCTTCTCGCCTCCTCGGCTTGGAAAAGCTTTGCCTTTGTGGCCTTGGCTATGGGCTTGATTTATTTCTACCTCAAAGGCAAAATCTCAGACTTAGTCCTAGGCCTTGGATTGATCACCTTGATTACGCTCGATGTATGGACCATCAATCGTCGCTACTTCAATGACGATTCCTTCAAAGGAAATCCATCCCGAGAGTTTTTTGCGGAGACTCCCGCGGAAAAATCAATCGCAGCCGACAAGGGCTACTTCCGAGTGCTGCCACTCACGGAGGGCCTCACTCAGGGTGCACGAACCAGCTATCGATTCAATAGCCTAGGTGGCTACCACGGGGCCAAACTTCGCCGCTATCAAGATTTGGTGGATTACCAGATGGAATTTGAGCTGCAAGACTTTATCAAAAAAGCACAGGAAGGCAACTTTGACTGGGCAAGCTTGGGCACCATCAACATGCTCAATGCCAAATACCTCATTGCTGGAGCAGATACCAATGCAGTATTTGAAAACCCGGAAGCAAATGGCCCTGCTTGGGTTCCTAGCCAACTTGTCCCCGTAGGCAGCAACAAAGAGGAGATGGACAAGCTCGGGACCATCGATACCAAAACGCAAGCCACCATCAATAGTAAGGAATTTGGGGAGCAAAAAGCAGGTGCAGGAAAAATCAGCCTCACCAAGCAAGTTCCCAACGAACTCACCTACCGAGCAGAGATGACCACTGCAGGCTTGGGAGTATTTTCGGAAATCTACTACCCAGCAGGCTGGACCGCCAAGTTAGACGGCAAGGAAGTTCCTATTCTCCGCACCAACTACCTCCTACGTGGGCTTCAGCTTCCTGCAGGAACTCACGAAATAGTCTTTACCTTTGCACCCACAAGTTACAACGCCACCAAAACCCCAATGATTATCTTCCAGTATGCATTGGTGATTTTGTTGATTGCTGGACTAGTTACCACCTACCGAAAATCAGATGCAAGCCGCTGAAGAACAAGAGAAAGTCGTTCGCTTCTACGACCAATTTGCCGAGAAGCAAGAAAAAACTGGCATCAACTCCAGGCATTTAAGTATCCTGGATAAGGTGAAACAAGCCGGTTTGCAGGCGCAGCACCGCATCCTGGAAGTGGGCTGTGGCATCGGCACGGTATCCCACCTGCTGGCCACTCAAGTACCTCAAGGAGAGGTGCTGGCTGTGGACATTTCTCCAGAGAGTATCGAAAAGGCTCGCGTGCTTTGGAAAAAGCAGAACAACCTGAAGTTTGATGTTTCAGACATGTCAGACTTCAACTTGCCTGGAAAAACATTTGACTTTTTTGTGTTCCCGGATGTATTGGAACACATTCCTGTGGCCCAGCATGCACAGCTATTCAAAAATATTCAAGCACATGCACACCAAGATTCGGTGCTGTTTGTTCACATTCCTGCACCCCGCTACTTGGAGTGGATGATCGCGAATCAGCCCGAGAAACTGCAAGTTATCGACCAGCCCTTGGATACAGGGATACTGGTTCAAACCTTGGGAGCAGCAGGCTTTTACTTGGAAAAAATGGAGACTTATTCCCTGTTTTTCGAAGAAAAAGATTACCAATATTTCGTGTTCCGCTCCACCAAAAAACTGCAGCAATCGACCGCAAAAAGTAAGTGGAAGGTCCTTAAAGAACGAATTCTCATCCGTTTGAAATACGGAATCACGAGTTAAAAAATCAACGAATGAACATCAAAGCCGGTACCGTAGTAGGCCTTACCTACGAACTCAAAGTAAGCAAAGAGGAAGATGAAATTGAATCTGCACCCTTCAGTGTAGAGGTTCGAGAAGCAGACGATCCCTTTTACTTTCTATTTGGACAGAGTGGCTTGCCTGAAAAATTTGAAGAGCTACTCGAAGGCAAGAAATTGAAAGAAGAATTTTCCTTCACCTTAACCAATGCAGAAGCCTATGGAGAAGCGGATGAAGAGCTCTTGGTGACAATGCCTGTCGAGCAGTTTTCCAAGGAAAGAGGCTTCAGCTCCTCCATGCTTGAGGAAGGTAATTTTCTCCCGCTCGTTGATGAAAATGGCTACCCCATGCAAGCGAAAGTCTTGAAAAATATGGGAGAAGAGTTGCTGCTTGACTTCAACCATCCACTGGTTGGATTTGACCTGCACTTTGAAGGCAAGGTCATCGAAGTACGAAAAGCCACCGAAAAAGAACTCGAGCAGGGGCATGTAGAAGGAGCAACAGATTCTGAAGCCTAAACAAAAGCCTAAAATCAAAAAATCCCGCTACTCGAATCTGATGGTGGGATTTTTTTTGTGCGTTAAGACTTCAGCACCAATACTTTTTCTTCTTGAATATGCAGGTACACGCGGTCCCCGATTTGGTACTTGCGCCCAGGATCATCCACTTCCCAAAGCTGTCCACCTTCCCGCAAGCGAACTTGCAGGGTATTGTAATGAACCAAAAACCGCTGGTCTACAACATGCCCTACGAAACCACCTCGTGTACGGATCCGAATATCGGCAGGACGGATGTAGGATTGCTCTCGATCCGGGAGGGCATTGATGGAAGAAAAAAGGCGCGCCACATACTTGGATTTGGGTTGTTCACAAAGTGCTTTGGAGTTCCCCTTTTGAGTGATTTTGCCCTTTTGAAGGACCACTAGGGAATCCGTAAGCCATAGGGCATCATCCAAATCGTGGGTTACAAAAATGACGGTAGTGTCCATCTCTTGTAGGAGCTCCTTCAATTCCTGGATCAATTTTCTTTTCTGAATCGCATCCAAGTGGCTAAAGGGCTCGTCTAGCAATAGGACCTCCGGCTCTACGGCCAAGGCTTGTGCAATGGCCACCTTCTGCTGCTGCCCACCACTGAGCTGCTTAGGAAGCCGGTCCTTGTAGGGAGTCAAGCCGAGTCGATCCAGCAGGTGCGCTACGCGTTGTTTCCGGTACCCTTCTTCGTAGTTTAATAGCGGACGCGTGATATTTTCCTCCACCGTCGTATTGGGAAAGAGCTGGTAATCTTGATGGATCAGTTTGATCTCGTCGTAGCCCGGTACCAACTTTTCAGCTGGGCTTTCAATTTTCTTCCCATCCAGCAGCACCTCACCCGAACTCTGCGTCAATAAGCCTGCTGCAATGCGCAGCAAGGTACTTTTACCAGAACCACTTTCCCCAATGATGGATACAAACTCCCCTTTGGAAAGCTCCAAATTAAATTCTTGCAAGGCAACATGAGAATCGTAGGATTTGGTGAGGGCGCGTAGGGAAAAATAGGACATGCAGGTAAAGAAGTGAGTGAAGGTTCTTTTGTTCACTTCTAAGATAAACAGGGTTTTTGGATTTTCCCCAACTCCTGTTTATTCCAGCTACCGCGAATTCCCTCGTAAAGCCTATTTCCTGAACTAGGCTAAGGGTTCACCTCAATAGGCCAACCATCCCCCATCCGCAACGAGCGTTTCTCCATTTACAAAGGAGGCGTCATCAGAGGCGAGAAATAGGGCTGCCTTGGCAATTTCATTTGATTCGCCCATTCGCGGCATCGATCCTGCTCCGCTGCTGCAAAGCGCCGCACCCTCCTGATCGGGTTCAGCATCGTCCATGATGTGGGTAGTCACTCCTCCCGGGGCAATTGCATTGCAGCGAATACCTTTTTGGGCATACATAAAGCCGATGTTTTTGCTCATCCCCACCAGGGCATGTTTGGAGGTGGTATAGGCCAACCCAGCACGTGCACCCGCTACGCCACCGACGGAGGCGATGTTGATGATGCTGCCTTTTCCTTGCTTCAGCATCTGCACGATTGCCAGCCTGCAGGTGAAAAAGGGGCCATTGACGTTGACGGCCATGATTTTTTCCCAAAGCACGTCCGTCACCTTGTCCAGGGGCATGAAGTTGTCCATGATGCCCGCATTATTGACAAGCACATCGAGGCTGCCGAACTCGTGCAAGGTAGCTTCTAGGAGCCGCTCCACTTGCTGCTGATCGGATACGTCGCATGCCAAACCCAGGGCATGCCCTCCTAAGTGTCGAATCTGATGGGCCACTGCCTCTGCGGCGACGGCATCCAGATCTGCCACCACCACTTTGGCTCCCTCCTCGGCAAAAAGTAGGGCGATGGCTTTTCCTATTCCAGATGCAGCGCCGGTAACCAGCGCGCAAGTGTTTTCTAGTTTTTTCATACAATAGCGGTTTAATGAGGTAATAAAAAATGGTTCAAATGGCGCAACAAAAATGAAAGTTGAAGCAACAATCTTGGGCTGATTCAGGACTAATCCCCAAAAATCAAACCCCTCCATGCTGTTCATGAATACATTGTCAAGGTAGGTGATTAAGAACCGGCAATACCTGATAAAAATCAGTTGAGTGGCAAAATTATTCCAATTCCAAAAGCCCTAAATTTTTCTTAGCTTCGCAACAAAATAACCCATCCACACCCCATGAAACACATTAACAGTCTTTTATTAACCCTAGCCTTCGTTCTTCTAGGCTCTTTTGCTGCTCAGGCACAACTTCAACAGCCTACAGCTAGCCCAGCAGCCCATGTAAGCCAGGTAGTTGGCTTCACCAAAATCAGCATCGACTACTCCTCTCCAGCAGTGAAAGGAAGAAAAGTATTTGGTGGCATCATCAAGTATGGCGAGAGCTGGAGAGCTGGAGCAAATGGCCAAACCATCATCGAGTTTAGCACTGCAGTAAGTGTAGGAGGCAAAAACTTGGCTGCTGGCAAGTACTCTATTTTCGTAACTCCCACAGCTACAGGGGACTGGACCATCCACCTCAACAAAAAAGCAGAGAGCATCTACAGTTACATGAAAGATGGCAAGATCGATGAAGCAGCAATTGCTGCTGATGATGCGGTGGCTGTAAAAGCTGCACCTGCAACTGTTGGTGCCACCGAGCGTCTTCAGTACCACATTTCTGCTGGAAACAACAAGGTGGCACAAGTGACCCTAGCTTGGGAAACAACCGCAGTATCCTTTATGGTAGACAGCCTGGTAGATCAAAAAATGGAGCAGTTTAAAAACCAGTTTTAAGCTTTCCCGAGAAACACGTTTATCTCAGAAATGCTCCTGCTTAGATCAATCTAGGCAGGAGTTTTTTTGGTAGGCCATTCCAACTTTTCACAAGACCCAAATTAAAACACCCTTTTAACCTTGAATCAAAAAATCTTCAGGTTTGTGATTTTTTTTAATTTATTTATTTAGGACCTTTGTCTAACTTTTTAATGAAAGTAACGAACAAAAAAAATGGTTCCTACTTAACACAAACTAAGGATACAACAGGATGCTTTAATTAAAATTACCTAATATATTTCATCATTCGAGAACAAAGTAGCTTACCTTATGAATAATCCAATTACGCGTTTTAACCATGTGAATTACCTCTGGAGTGAAGAAAAAGCTTCCCAGCTGGAAGGCAATGAAGTTAATCTATTCCTCTACCGTTCCAACCTCCTCGGAGCTGACCTTAGAATCACAAATTATGGGGGAGGCAACACCTCCTGCAAAACGAAAGAGCTAGATCCCTTGACAAAAGAGTGGGTGGAAGTGATGTGGATCAAAGGCTCTGGCGGAGACATTGGTACCATGACTCGCTCCGGTCTTGCTGGACTGTATGTGGACAAACTGAATTCCTTAAAAGGGATCTACCGAGGCTTGGAACATGAGGACGAAATGGTGGGGTTATTTGGACACTGCCTCTACGATTTGGCTTCCAAGGCACCTTCCATCGACACGCCCCTGCATGGATTTTTGCCCTTCAAGCACATTGATCACCTTCACCCAGATGCAGCAATTGCAATAGCTGCAGCTAAAGATGGAGAAGAGATCACCAAAACACTTTGGAACGGAGCAATTGCTTGGGTGCCTTGGCAGCGACCTGGATTTGACTTGGGACTCAAACTCAGAGCCGCCTTGGACCAAAATCCAGGCATTCGAGGCATCATGCTCGGAGGCCATGGCCTATTCACCTGGGGAGAGACTTCCTACGATTGCTACATCAATAGCTTGGAAGTCATTGAAACTGCATCCGCTTATTTAGCAGAAAACTATGGCAAAAAAAGGCCTGTTTTCGGAGGTGAAAAAATCAACTCCTTGGATCCAGACCAACGCAAAAGCCAAGCGGCAAAACTCGCACCGCTATTGCGCGGATTGGCCTCTTCTGAATCCCGAATGGTGGGCACCTTCACAGACAAAGAGGTGGTCTTGGAATTTAGCAACAGTCAGGACCTGGATCGCCTAGCCCCCATGGGAACCAGCTGCCCAGATCACTTCCTTCGAACCAAAATCTCACCTCTGGTACTCGACCTTCCTGCAGCTACCGATCTCTCGGACGCCAGTGGAATACGCACCCAATTGGAAACCGCATTTCAGAATTACCGGGAACGCTATGCAGCGTATTACGAGCAACACAAACATGCAAACAGCCCTGCCATGCGTGATCCAAATCCGGTCATCATCCTCTGGCCGGGAGTGGGGATGTTTAGCTTTGCCAAAGACAAGCAAACCAGCCGGGTATCGTCCGAGTTTTACATCAACGCCATCCAAGTCATGCGCGGTGCCGAAGCAGTATCCAGCTATGTATCGCTCCCGCTTCAGGAGGCGTTCGATATCGAATACTGGTTGCTCGAAGAGGCCAAGTTGCAGCGTATGCCAAAAGAAAAATCGCTTTCCAGAAAGATTGCCCTCATTACAGGAAGTGCAGGTGGAATTGGAAAAGGAATCGCAGAAAAATTCCTTCAAAAAGGTGCCTGCGTGGTTCTTTCAGATATCATCCAAGAACGGCTTGATCAAACACTAGCAGAATTTGAAAAAAAATACAGTAAAGATAATGTCTTTGCTCTCAAGTTAGATGTAACAGATAGCGACAGCATCGCCCAGGCAACCCAGGCCATAAGCCTTCAATTTGGGGGCTTGGATATACTAGTCAACAACGCAGGAATATCCATTTCCAAGTCCTTTGAAGAACATAGTGATCAAGATTGGGAGAGCCTCAACGAAATAATAGTCATGGGACAATTCCGTATCTCCAAACTAGGGGTTACCCTGATGAAGCAACAAGGCCTTGGAGGAGATATTGTGAATATTGTGAGTAAAAATGCGGTGGTAGCAGGCCCAAAAAATGTGGCTTATGGCACAACAAAAGCCGCACAATTACACATGTCAAGACTTATGGCCGCCGAACTTGCAGCCGATAAAATCCGAGTTAATGTGGTGAACCCCGATGCGGTCATCGAAAATTCGAACATCTGGGAAGGAGGCTGGGCAGAAAATAGAGCCCGTGCCTATGGCATCGAAGTAGCTGATCTCCCGCAATACTATGCCAGCCGCACCCTACTCAAGGAAAGCGTCAAGGTAAGTGATATTGCAGATGCAGCCTTTGCATTTGTAGGTGGGCTGCTCAACAAATCCACAGGGAATATGCTCAATGTGGACGGTGGCCTCTCGGCGGCTTTTCCTAGATAGAAAGATCTGTATTAATTCAATTACCTAACTATACTTCTAACCCAAAATAATATGGTACTTGAAAAATCAGAAAAAATCGCCGAAAATTCTCGAACTCCGAAATATTTACAAGTTGTAAATTTAATTCTTGAGGAAATCGAAAATGGAAAACTTAAGGTTGGGGACCGAATACCTTCCATAAATGAAACCAGTTTTGATTTTTTACTTTCTAGAGATACCGTTGAAAAGGCATACAATGAACTACGAATTCGTGGAATAATTTCCGCAGTTAGAGGCAAAGGCTTTTATATTTCATCCACCAAAATGGAGAATAAAATTAAGGTGCTTCTCCTTTTTAATAAATTAAGTTCCTACAAAAAAATTATCTACTATTCGATACTTGAACATTTAGGAACAAATGCTTTAGTTGACTTGCAAATTTTTCATTACAATAAAAATTTGCTTGAAAATTTGTTAGAAATCAACCTTGGAAATTACAATTTCTATGTGATAGCACCTCATTTTTTTGATCATACTGGGCGTCCCGAAACAGCCTATGACCTGATAAAGAAATTTCCTAAAGACAAACTTCTAATTTTAGACCGAGCGGTCGAAGATCATGAAACTGAATTTCCAGGGATTTATCAAGACTTCTCAAAGGATATTTTTGAAGGGCTTGAATCTGGTCTTAGGCACCTAAAAAAATACACGCAACTTATTTTAGTTTTCCCAAAGGGAGAGTTCTATCCTTTAGAAATCATGGATGGATTCAAAAAATTTTGCTTCTTCAATGATTTTAAAAATCTAATCGTAGATGGCATAGATGATCACGAGCCTCTAGGTCAAGGTTACTGCTATATCGTTTTATCAGAATCAGATTTGGTGAATATTATCAAAAAATCACGAGAACAGCTTTTAAAATTAGGAAAAGATGTAGGCGTCATATCGTACAACGAAACACCACTCAAAGAGATCCTTGCAGACGGCATTACCACAATTTCTACTGATTTTATTCACATGGGAAAATCTATAGCTAGACAAATTCTTGGATTGGAAGATCGAATACCAGTTAAAAATCCATTTAAATTAACGATTCGAAAATCACTCTAATATTTGTAATTTTCATCTATCCTTTCTGGTTTCCATCCCTTTATTCTTTTATAAACTACCTACTTATTAATCAGCTAACCCAATCCCAAATCAAGGTATAGCACATGTAATTCCAATGCCAAAAATCCCAGTAACAGCCGTATTCGACATCGGGAAAACCAATAAAAAGTTCTTTCTCTTTGACCAAAATCTTGGCGAAGTGTACCACAGTTATACTCGTCTAGAGCCTGTCCCAGATGAGGACGGTTTTCCGAGCGAACCTGTACTTCCACTTCGTGCCTGGATGCTCGATACCTTTCGTGCTGCACTGAATTCTACCGAATTTGAAATTACGCGGCTTAATATTTCAGGGCATGGCGCCTCTTTTGTTCATACTGACCTCGAAGGAGCCCCTGTTGCACCACTTTACGATTACCTGAAGCCTTTTCCGGAGGAACTATTGGATCGATTTTATTCCGAAAACGGGGGGAAATTGAACTTCTGCAAAGAGACTTCTTCCCCTCCACTGGCCATGCTGAATTCAGGCCTGCAACTCTATTTTCTCAAATACGCAAAGCCATCGATTTTCGAAAAAATCCAAAGAAGCCTCCACCTCCCGCAGTACCTGAGTATGCTATTTACTGGGGTAGCAGTCTCTGACTACAACAGCATTGGCTGCCACACCGCCTTGTGGGATTTTGAGAAAAACGACTACCATGCATGGGTAAAACGAGAAGGAATAGAGGCACTGCTAGCTCCCATCTTGCCTGGAGGTTCCCTGCTGAAAACCAAGCCTGAGCTGGGAGGAATTCCCTGCGGAATTGGCGTACACGACTCCTCGGCAGCCCTGCTTCCCTACCTGAAACAGGAAACCGAACCCTTCGCCCTCCTTTCTACAGGCACCTGGGCAATCAGCATCAATCCATTCAACAAGACTCCGCTCTCGGAATCGGAGCTGACGAAAGATTGCCTACAGTTTTTAAGTATTTCAGGACAACCCATCAAAATCTCTCGTCTCTTTATCGGTGAGGAGCACAAGTACCAAGTCGAAGAGATGTATGCTTTTTGGCAGCTTCCCCTAGGCACCTACAAGAAACTCCAATTCGAAGAATCCTGGTACCAAAAAGTAAGCGGTCAGCCCAAAAAAAGAATTCGATTCCATTACATCCAACCTGAGAATTTTGGGATAGAAAATGGCCCTAGCAGCGATTGGAGTAGCTTCTCGGAATTTACAGAGGCCTACTACACCTTCCTACACGAGCTGACGACGATTCAGGCAGCCTCTATCCAACTCGTACTAGAGGGAGCGCCTGTGCAGCGTCTTTTTGTAGATGGCGGGTTCAATGCCAACCCGATTTTTCTGGAGCTGCTGCGCCGAAAACTTCCCGGCATAGAACTTATCCCCAGTGATTTTCCAAATGGCTCCGCTTTAGGGGCTGCAATGCTCGTGAATATGAACTCTGGAGCTTAACTTAACCAAATGAAAGCCAATTCCCCATTCGTCGCCTTGTTTATTCCCTGCTACGTAGATCAATTCTACCCGCAAGTAGGCATTGCTACGCTGGAATTATTGGAGAAATTAGGCTGCAACGTGACCTATCCCTCGGGTCAAACCTGTTGTGGTCAGCCCCTAGCCAATGCGGGCTATGCACGGGATACCGTAGGCACGGCAAGCCACTTTATAGAGACCTTCAGTGACTATGACTATGTAGTTTGTCCTTCCGGAAGCTGCACCCTGCACGTAAAAGAGCATTTTCCTGCTGTTGCTGGCCTAGAAAAAGAACAGGAAGCCCTGGAGCATAAAATCTACGAACTCGTAGAATTCATCACCGACGTACTGAAAATAGAGCGATTGGAAGGGAAATTTCCCCACCGTGTAAGTTACCATTCCTCCTGCCATGGACAGCGTGGACTGCATCTCTCTTCTGGATCGGAGCTCAATCAACCGCCATTTAATAAGGCCCGCAAGCTTCTGGAAAATCTGGAAGGATTGGACTGGGTGGAGTTAACCAGAACAGACGAATGCTGTGGCTTTGGAGGAACCTTTGCCGTAACCGAAGAGGCGCTTTCCATCCAAATGGGAAAAGACAGGCTAGCAGATCACCTCAGCCACAAAACTGAAATTATCACCGGTGGGGACATGTCCTGCATCATGCACTTGCAGGGGATTACCACCCGATCCAAACAAGAGGTTAAGTTTCTTCACCTTGCTGAAATCCTAAACCAGGCCCTGTCATGACACATCCAGAGAATGCAGCTGAATTTTTAAAGGATGCCCAAAAATCAAAGTGGCATGATGAAACGCTATGGTTTGTTCGCGATAAGCGGGATAAAGTCAGCAAAGGAATCCCCGAATGGGAACAATTGCGAGAGTTAGCATCTGGTATCAAAGACAATGTCCTCGCAAATCTTGCCAACTACCTGGAGGAATTTGAGCGAAATGCCAAAAAAAATGGGATAACTGTCCACTGGGCGGCTGATAGTGAAGAACACAACCGACTGGTACTGGAAATTCTCAAAAAGCAAAACTGCACGGCCGTCGTCAAAAGTAAATCCATCCTAACCGAGGAGTGCCACCTCAATCCCTACTTAGAAAAGCAGGGCATCGAAGTGGTAGACACCGACCTTGGAGAGCGCATCGTCCAGTTTCTCAACCAGCCCCCAAGCCACATTGTCCTACCCGCAATTCACTTGAAGAAAAGCGAGATTTCCGAACTTTTTCACGAGAAACTACACACCGAAAAAGGCAACGAGGATCCGGTCTACCTGACGCAGGCCGCACGGGTTCACTTACGGGAAAAATTCTTTGGCGCCAAGGTCGCGATCACGGGAGTCAACTTTGGAATTGCGGAAACCGGCGAATTTGTCGTGTGCACCAACGAGGGCAATGCTGACATGGGTGTTCACCTGGCAGACGTCCATATTGCCTGCATGGGCATCGAAAAAATCCTCCCAAGACGAAAAGACCTGGCGGTATTCCTTCGCTTACTGGCAAGATCAGCCACCGGTCAACCTATCACCAATTACAACTCACATTTCAGAAGTCCATCCCCTGGAAAAGAAATCCATATCATCTTGGTTGACAATGGCCGTACGGCTCAGCTAGCACGCAATAAATTTAGAAGCTCCCTCAAATGCATCCGCTGCGGGGCCTGCATGAACACCTGCCCTATCTACCGTAGAAGTGGTGGATTCAGTTACAATAGCACCGTTCCAGGACCAATCGGCTCGATTCTATCCCCTGGGCTCGACCTAAAAAAGCACAGCAGCCTTCCCTTTGCCTCCACACTTTGCGGCAGCTGCACCGATGTGTGCCCTGTGAAAATCAACATTCACGAGCAGCTTTACGAATGGAGGCAGGAGGTAACCAAAACGCATGGCGATTTCGCCAAAGGGCTATCCATGAAGTTGGCAAACGGAATATTCAAGAGTCCCCTAGCCTACAAAATTTCTGGAAGCTTGATGCGGAATGCACTTAAATCTCTCCCAAATAGCCTGATTTACCATCCCTTGAATATCTGGGGAAAAAATAGAAACCTCCCAGATGCTCCTAAGGAATCTTTTCAACAGTGGTATCAAAAAAACAGGTCATGAACAGCAGAGAAAAAATCCTGAGCGCTATTCGAAGCCTGACCCTCGAAGTCAAAACACTCCCCGATATCCCTAATTTCAGCAGTCCAGGAAACTTAGTGGAACACTTTACGCAGTCCATCTCCGACAACAAGGGAGAGGTATTGACCAAAAGCGAATTTGTAGCCTGGTTTTCGGCTGCAGGTTTTTCAAAAGTGATATCCCTTTCCTCCCAGTTCGCTGAGTTAGCAACCCTTCCTTTGCCGGAAGACCCACATGATTTGGAGTCCTTGGAAGTGGCGATCCTAGAAGGGCAATTTGGGGTAGCGGAGAACGGTGCCATTTGGCTTGAGGATACGCAGCTTGGACTTCGTGCGCTCCCCTTTGCAACTGAGCATTTGGTGATTGTGCTGGATCGCAAGATGCTAGAAGAGACCATGCATCAGGGCTATGAAAAAATAGCCGCTGCCCATTCCGGCTTTGGACTATTCCTTGCAGGCCCTTCCAAAACCGCAGACATTGAGCAATCCTTGGTCATTGGAGCACAAGGAGCCAAGAGTTTGAGGGTGGTATTGGTTTAAAGAGGTACTAAGTACTAAGTACAAGGTACCAAGTAGATTCAGAAGCGAGATGCGAGAACCAAGAAACAAGAAACAAGACGCTTCAAGAAACAAGAGCCGAGAACCAAGAAGCGAGACCATATTCCGTAGAGATACGAGATTCGAATGTTCTACGAATTTTCCACTTCGACATTCTTCACTCGGCTTTGGATATTCGACATTGGTTTCAATTTCGTATCTCGTATCTCGTACTTCCTATTTCTACTTGGTACTTTTTACTTTGTACCTCGTACATTGTACTTTTCCGTTTACACCTTCTCTATCCAGTCCACACCGGTATCTTTCCAGGCCCGATCTCGTGCGGAGGCAAGCACCGCTTCGCAAACTTTCTGCGTTTCAAACGCATCTCTGAAAGTAGGGTGACAAGCCTCTCCAGTCTCTAAATTGTGAAAGAAATCAGCTACCTGGTGGATAAAGGAATGCTCGTAGCCAATGGAAGTTCCCGGTATCCACCAGCGGTGCATGTAAGGATGGTCTCCGTCAGTCACGTGAATGGATCTCCAACCGCGTACCTTGCCTTCGTCGCTGTGGTCAAAATATTCCAAGCGGGTGAGATCATGCAAGTCCCAACGGATGGAGGCATGCTCCCCATTGATTTCAAGCGTGTAGAGGGCTTTGTGTCCGCGGGCATAGCGCGTCGCTTCAAAAAGCCCCAAGGAACCGTTGTCAAAGTGGCAATGAAAAATACAGGCATCGTCAATTCCTACTGCCTGCTTTTTGCCTGTATCTGAATGCACACGCTCCTTTACAAAGGTCTCGGTCATCGCCGATACATCTTTGATTCCTCCGTTGATCCACATCGCCGTATCGATGCAGTGCGCTAGCAGATCCCCGGTAACTCCTGAACCTGCGGATTCTACATCCAATCTCCAGGTGCCATCTCCTCCCTGAGGCAAGTCCGGATTGATGGTCCAATCCTGAAGGAAGTTGGCTCGGTAATGAAAGATCTTGCCTAGCTTACCCGATTCCACGATGTTTTTGGCTAAGGTGACTGCAGGTACCCGACGGTAATTGTACCATACCGTGTTTTTCACACCTGCTTTTTCAACCGCTTCCAGCATGCCTTTGGCTTCGGCAACAGTTCGAGCTAGGGGCTTTTCGCAGAGGATCATTTTGCCAGCCTTGGCCGCAGCAATCGCAATTTCGGCATGCATGTCGTTGGGTGTACAAATATCGATGGCATCAATATCCTCACGGGCGAGGAGCTTGCGCCAATCTGTTTCGTACGAAGCATAGTTCCAGCGCTCCATAAAGGCCTTTGCATTTTCCTCTCTACGGGAGCAGCAGGCTTGTAGCACGGGTCGGTACTCGTATTCAGGAAAAAAATCAGCCAAGCGTTTGTAGCCATTGGTATGAATTCTCCCCATCAGTCCTGTGCCGATGAGGCCTACGCGAATTAGTTTTTTAGTACTCATGGTTCTATTAAGTTAGAAGTAAACGGAAAATCTATGTTGGAAACTGCAGAAGGCGAAGATCTACTCAATGCCCCTGTGCAGTCCGAACCGCTACCATTGCGGCTAGGATATCATTCCAAGTTTGCTGCTTTTCCATGACTGCGTTGGGAAACATGCAGCCATCCCAGCAGATGTGCGTCAAGGCTTGGTTGTAATTGCCTGCTGAATCTCGCATCCAGTAACCTGCATCGTGTGCGATGTCAAGCACCCCGTTTGGATCTGTAGCCTGGCAGTGACGACCTGTTTTGTCATGGGATCCAGATCCAAAAACAGAACCATCATTTTGTGCCACGTGAAAGTCGATCGTCCATGGGCGAAGCGCATCCGTCACGGTTTTAAGGGCTACTTTGATCGCTTCTCTGTCCTTCAAATCTGCATCTAAAGGAAGAATACGGTGCTCGGGAGCATTGTAACCGAGGGTATAGAGAAAAGTATGGGACATATCGGCTTGGAAACCTACGTTATTCCGATCGGTCAT
>Ga0209400_1000420_pt1 | contig 36680 bp, 48 predicted proteins | sample M_130807_EF_Meta_FD_187313 | JGI IMG/M metagenome (GOLD analysis project Ga0209400, IMG submission 187313) | Freshwater microbial communities from Lake Montjoie, Canada to study carbon cycling - M_130807_EF_MetaG (SPAdes) (version 2) | ecosystem: Environmental > Aquatic > Freshwater > Lake... | reverse complement strand
GCTTGTTTAGTTGACGTAAACACCCCTGGCGTATCACTAGCCACCCGCTCTGTATCATAAACAAAGCCGGAAGCCATCTGTTGCAACTTTAATGTTACAGCGGCAGCATTTGCAGCCAATATTTCTGTTGCCGGAAACTGTACGACAAAGTCTTTTTTCATTTTTTCATACGGTTTACGGTCGTATATCTGACACCGCATCTCAACCACATGGCACGGCGGCAACTTGTCTTTGTAGACGCCAGCGTCTAGCACAAACGTCGCAGGCTTGATACGTTCCATGACCAACGGCAGCGCGCCTGGGCGCGGCGTCCACTCACCAAAGTCGCGATTCATACAGATAAAGTATTGCTGCAAGAACGCGCCCTTGGCTCGACCTAGCAACGACTCATCTACAATCTTGCACTGACCAAACACGTCTTCAAGCCCGTTAGACGTAAACGATCCGGTCAAACCCCAACGTATCTTGAACTGGTCAATAATCTTGTGCAGTGCTTTAAACCGTGTGCCGGACGGGTTCTTAAGTTTGGTTAGTTCGTCAAACACGATGCCATCGAACGACGACAAGTCTTGATCGGCTAACCATTGAATGTTGTCGTAGTTAAGCACAACAACATCTGCCCATGACTCAAACGTCTTTACGCGGTGCTCTGGCGTGCCAACAGCGGATTGGACATATATATCATCTGCCCATATAAGTGCTTCGTTTGGCCACACGTCGGTGCACACGCGCTTGGGTGCCAACACAAGGAACCGCTTAACATAACCGTGCTTAATCATCGCTTGCATAGCGGTTAGCGTAATAGCTGTCTTGCCTGCACCCACGGGTGCCAAGATCATCGCCCGATCCCGCTCGTACAGGAAATCAGCAGCTTCGTCTTGGTACGGTCTGAGTTGCAATCCACTCATCAATCATCTCCTTCGACCATAAACAGGCGTAGTTTTGTTTAAGCCGCAACACATCGTTGCGGAATATCTTTTGTAACTCAGACAACCGGCCACCTTTAATTTTCAATTCCACAAACCACGTTGATCCATCAGGCATACACGCTAAGCGATCACTAACCCCGCGTTGTGTGGGAGACTTGAACTTGTACGTTTTGCCGCCCGCATGTTCGACAGTCCAAACAAAATAGTTTTCGATTTCTTTTTCTAGCATGTCCAAAGCATAAAAGATTAAAAAGTGTTTGACAAGAACTTTTATTGCGCTAAGATGTGGGTTCACTCACTACAGTAAAGGACTCTACAATGAATCATTCTAATGTTGTTGGCGGTTCTACCGCTAAGCGCGTTATCAACTGCCCCGCGTCTGTCAAGCTAGTGCAGCGCATGCCACCACAGGCCGAGTCCGAACATGCTGCACGCGGCACACTCCTGCACAACGTCATCGCCGAGTTACTGGAGTTTGATAAGAAGCCAGAGCAGTGCTTGGGCGCTACATACAAAGATCAAACGCTTACACAGGAGTTAGTCGATGAGAAGATTATTCCCGCTTTACAAGCACTCGATGAGATTGATCCAGATAAACAAATGGAATACATGGTGGAGACTCGCGTTGGTTTTGGTGACTTTCTTCCTAATGTTTTCGGTAGCACTGATTTGCTTGGCCGCCGTGATAACCGTGCATTCGTTATCGACTGGAAATTTGGCGACGGGGTGATGGTTGATGCAGTAGAGAATCCGCAACTGATGTTCTACGCTGCGGCTGCTATGCGTACCGAAGCAGCTAAGTGGATATTTGAAGGCGTTGATGAGATCGAGTGCATCATCGTGCAGCCACCACAGATACGTCGGTGGGTGACTACACCCAAGCGTGTTGCTGAGTTTGAACAAGAGCTGCTTTACGCTGTACGTCTGTCGGACTACCCCGATCCACCTATGCAAACAGGTGAGCACTGCCGCTGGTGTACGGCTAAGCCGATCTGCCCACAAATGACGGGTGCGGCTGACCGTGCATTGAAAACAACACTAGCTAACTTGCCTGTTGAACAAATCAAGCTGCAGCTTGAGCAAGCGGATATGTTAGAAGATTACATTAAAAATTTACGTGCATTGGCGTTTGAAATGTTGGAGAATGGCCAACCCGTGCCAGGTTTTAAGTTGGTTGCTAAGCGCGGTACACGCCAGTGGGTGAACGAAGATGAAGTTGATGCGTGGGTTGATGTCAATGGCATTGATGATGCGTATGAAAGCAAACTTCGTTCGCCTGCACAGATGGAAAAAGTGCTTAAGAAATTAGGCAAAGAATTGCCGTCGGAGTTAGTTGTATCAATTTCGTCGGGCAGTACGTTGGCACCGGAGTCTGATCCGAGGCCAGCGGTGTTACAAATCGGGAAGCAGTTAACTGCCGCCCTTTCTAAACTTCAATAAAGGAAACAGTAATGTCTAATATCGTAACGTTCAAAGGTGCAAACCTTCCAGCCGTATCATCCCTATCAACTGCTTTGCGTACTTTAGAGACTGAAGTCGGCCCTGCTGGTTCAGTCATTCTAAAGATGGACAAGACAGGTCATTGGGTGTTTGGTGCCGATCAAACTGAAGTCGATGATGAATGCACATGGGCGATTAACCCATTTTCATTTATACATGGCTTTATTGCTTGGGGCGAAGGCGAAGTGTTAGGCGAGAAGATGGTATCAGTCACTGAGCCATTGCCTGAAATGGAAGTGTCTCCGCCTAATGCTAAGCGTGGTTGGGAGCCGCAGGTTGGTATGTCGTTGAAGTGCATCGACGGCCCTGACAAGGGCATGGAAGCACGCTACACCGTCACGTCTGTTGGCGGTAAACGCGCAGTTCAACAGTTGGCAGTATCAATTGCTGAGCAGGTTGAGAAGGATCAAAGTAAGCCAGTGCCGGTTGTGCGTTTGAAGAAAGACCACTATCAGCATAAAGCCTACGGTCGCATCTACACGCCCGTGTTTGAGTTGGTCGAGTGGGTGAGCATTGATGGTGAGCGTGATGAACCAGAAGCAGTTGAAGCGCCTGCCGCTGATGCTGCCCCTGCACGTCGTCGTCGTAGCTAAGTAAATAGGGGCGGCTTCGGTCGCCCCGCCTATCCCTATGAAAATACTTTGGCTTGACTTCGAGACTCGCAGTCGCTGCGACTTATCCTTACGTGGAGTTTATAACTATGCACAAGACGCCAGTACAGATGTACTTTGTATGTCCTACGCTTTTGATGACGGTGAAGTTATCACTTGGACACCCGATCAACCGTTCCCTGATTCAGTACGAAAACACCGAGGGCGCATATACGCGCACAACGCCGCTTTTGAGCGCCTTGTTTTCTGGTACGTACTGCAAATTAACTTTGAACTCGAGCAGTTCTACTGCACCGCTACGCAAGCGCGTAGTAACTGCTTACCTGGAAGCCTCGAAGACGTTGGACGCGCCATCAGCAGCAACATGCGGAAAGATCACCGAGGTAGCCAACTTATCCGAGCTTTATCAATTCCACGATCAGATGGTACGTTTAATAACGACGCCGCTTTAATGGCCGAGATGATCGCGTATTGCGAGCAGGACGTTCGCGCTATGCGTGCCGTCTCACAGGCCATGCGCCCGCTGTCCGACGACGAGATTACTGACTACCACACGAACGAGCGCATTAACGACCGTGGCGTGCTGCTTGACCTGCCACTAGCACATGCCGCGATCAAGTACGCAGCCGCCGAGCTTAACGAGATCGAGACGTTGGTTACTGAGCTAACCGAAGGCCAGATCACGTCGGTACGCAGTCCTAAGATGAAGAAGTGGGTAATGGATCGTGTCGGGCCGCAAGCGTTAAAACTGATGGAGACGTTCAAGGATGGCGAACTGAAGTATTCTATTGATAAGTCAGTCCGCGCCAATTTATTAATTTTTGCAGAGGAAAACCCTGATGAGATTCCGGCCACTGTTGCGGACGTCATTCAATGCGCAGATGACTTATGGGCGTCGAGTGTTGCGAAGTTCAGCCGCCTCGCAAGCCTTGCCGACGTCGAAGATCATCGAGTGCGGGGAGCTTTTGTCTTTGCTGGAGGGGCTGCCACCGGAAGAGCATCTAGTTATGGCGCGCAAGTCCACAACTTTACAAGAAAATGCGCCAAGGAACCCGAAGACGTCCGGCATGCTATGGTCAGAGGCCACAGCATCGTTCCAAGATTTGGTAGACGCATTACAGATGTTCTCAGAGGAATGCTCCGGCCCGCACTAATACCGGCAGAAGGTCATTCGTTTGTTGTGGCTGATTGGTCAGCTATTGAAGCCCGTGTTACACCGTGGGCGTCAGCCGATCCGCAGGCAGAGTCGGTGCTAGACGTATTCCGTGAGGGTCGTGACATCTATATCCGTGAGGCCGCAGGCATCTACCGCATACCAGAGGATCAGATCGGGCCTGAATCTGAAGAGCGCCAGATCGGTAAAGTTGCTATCCTGTCGCTTGGATTCGGTGGCTCGGTCGGGGCATTCTTGGCGATGGGTCGCAACTACGGTATCGTGATGCAGGAGTCCGACTCCCGCCGTATTGTAGACGCATGGCGGCGCGCTAACCCGTGGGCAGTGCGCTACTGGGAAAAGCTCGAGAACGCTTACCGCGCTGCGTTACGTAACCCCAATCGGGAGTTTTCAGCAGGCCGCGTGACGTACCTGTACGATAAGCAACACCTATGGTACGCGTTACCGTCCGGTCGCATTCTGTGTTATCCGTTCGCTAAGTTTGATGGCGATGAGATCACGTATGTTAAGGCTGCGTGGAAGCCTGCGGCAGACGCTAAAGAATGGCCAAGAGCGAGGTTGTGGCGTGGGCTTGCATGTGAGAATATTACACAAGCGATCGCACACGACTTGCTACGGCATTCTTTACGCCAACTTTCTGACACCGTCCTACATGTACATGATGAAATCGTACTTGAATCAAAAAATCCCGAAGCAGATGCAATTGAATTGAACCGTATTATGTGTACTGCCCCTGATTGGGCGCAGGGCCTGCCACTTAAAGCGGGCGTTAAGATCATGACCCGCTACGGCAAGTAAACCGGAGACATCATTGGAATTCTTAGAATATTATACAAACCTCGCCCCTGAAGGCGAGACTGCGTTGATTGTGCGCCAGAAGCCGCAACTGAAAGACGGTGAGGTGCAATTGCACGCTGATGGAGCTGTCAAGTGTACGTGGCCTGCGTCCTTACCTGCGCGTTCGATGCGTGCCGGTGAGTCGTGGTACGGCAACACCGCGTCATTCATCGTTGATCGTTTTAAAGACGGGCACGTTAGCGCATCACGTGACAATTGCGAGTACGTGTTAGTCATGGTGCTTGATGATGTGGGCGATTCTGAGAAGGCACCCAACACACCATCACTGCCCCCGACGTGGATCATGGAGACTAGCGAAGGGTCGTACCAATGGGGTTATGGATTTAGTGAGCAACCAACCAAGGGTGAGTATTCCGCTGCGATTGATGCGATAGCCAAGGCCGGTTACACCGACCCAGGCGCTTGCAATCCGGTGCGTAACTTTCGATTGCCAGGCTCGGTTAACTTAAAGCCAAACAAGAACAAGTTCGTATCGCGTTTGGTTGAGTTCCATCCTGATCGTGAGTACACGCTGTCCGAAATCTGTACACACTTATCGGTCACGCCGAGCGCCGTTGAGTCGTTCACCGTACGCCCTATACGCTTGTCAGACGACGGTGCTGACGACGTCATGGCGTGGTTGTCAAGCCAGAACCTGCTACTGTCAAAACCCAACAGTCAAGGCTGGGCAGGCGTCATTTGCCCCAACAGTGCTGAGCATAGCGACGGTAACCCCGAAGGGCGTTACAACCCGTCGATGCGGACGTATTGCTGCCTGCATTCGCATTGCGTTGACTTTGACTCACATACGTTTCTTAACTGGGTAGCAGCTAACGGTGGCCCGAAGCATGCGCCAGGTTTACGCGAAGAGTTGTTAGCTCATGCAATGGATAGCGCGCTATCTAAACTAGCACCGACCGAGGCGTTTCCGGACAAGGGCGCTGAGATCATTGCCGAAGTTGAGCGTAAACAGTTAGACCGTGTTGAGAAGGCCGATTGGTACACACGCTTTGCGTACATACAAGACGACGATTCATACTTCGATATGAACGACCGCCGCGAGATCGGCAGACACACGTTCAACGCTTTATTTCGGCATGTGTCGTGCTTTTCCATTCACCCAAGCAAAACCAAGCGCCGCATTGAAGCGTCGGTATGCTTTGATGAGAACCGTCAGAAGATGGGCGCGCTTGCATTGGCTGGTATCACGTATGCCGCAGGCGAGACAATATTAGTTGAGCGCGAAGGCCAAGCATACGGTAATCGATGGCAGAACCGCCGCCCTGCAACTATCGCAGGCGATATTAGCCGTTGGTTAGACCATGTACAAAAAATGGTGCCAGAACAAGCTGAGCGTGAACATGTGTTGAACGTTATGGCGTACAAGCTGCAACACCCCGAGCGCAAGATCAATCACGCCGTGCTGCACATCGGGCACCCTGGCTCAGGCAAGGACACCATGTGGGAGCCGCTACTGTGGGGCATCGGTGGCGCCGCGCATGACAACGTGTCGATTGTGCGTAACGAAGAGATTATGAGCCAATGGGGTTACGCGTTTGAGGCCGAAGTGATGGTGTTTGAAGAGCTGCGCCAGAGCGAAGCCAAGGATCGTCGCGCGCTTGAGAATCATCTAAAGCCAATCATTGCGGCACCGCCTGAGTTCTTATTAGTCAACCGTAAGGGCATGCACCCTTACAAAGCATTGAACCGTCTATTCGTGCTTGCATTCTCAAACGAGCGTGTGCCGTTGTCGTTGCCATCGGACGACCGTCGATGGTTCGTCACTCACTCGGACGCAGGTCGCATGAGCGAAGCGGATGGATTGGCGTTCTGGGATTGGTACGCCGCGGGCGGATTGTCCGCTGTCTGTGCATGGCTGTATCACCGCGACGTGTCAGCGTTTAATCCTGGCGCCGCGCCGATGATGACTGAAGCCAAAATGATTATGGTAGAGCAGGGCAGGTCAACCGCTGAGTCGTATCTGGTTGAGATGATGCAGGCTAGACTTGGTGAGTTCTCGCAAGGCGTAGTCGGTTCACCGTTCTATTCATTGTGCGATCGGGTATCACATGGCGCGCCGGCCGGTGTGCGAGTACCGCAGGCAGCACTACTGCACGCATTTCGCGAAGCAGGTTGGATTGATTGCGGGCGTATCGGCACACGTGAGTATCAAACTAAGAAACATATATTTTGTGCGCCTAACATGACAGACGTCCCTCGCTCAGAGTTGCGTCGTATGATCGAGGACAAGCCCGCATCGCCGTATTTGAAATCAGTTACAAAATAAAATATTGTTTTTTGCATTTGTAATATGGTAGCCACATAATTGTGCCAATGTTAGCAAACCAGTATAACTAGGGGCGATAATGGGCACTAAAATATCTGATGAGGATTTTATTGCGACGTGGCGTCGGTTACAGTCAGCAACTGACATGGCTAATGAAACAGGGTTAACCGTTCGTGCTATTAACGCGCGGCGTCGTACGATAGAGGCCAATCACGGTACCATTCTGAATGCAGCAAGTCCGCGCAGTCCTGATTTTAAAATCTTGATACCTGAAAACGGTGTGCGCGTTAATTTTGAGCTTCATAGCGGCAGCATTATGGTTGCTAGTGACTGTCACTACTGGCCTGGCATTGTATCAACCGCGCACCGCGCGTTCGTGCTGTTTGCCAAAGAACTAAAGCCTAAAGCGATTGTAATGAACGGTGACGTTTTCGACGGTGCATCAATTAGTCGCCATCCGCCTGGCGGCACTTGGGAAGCCACACCCAGTGTTAAGCAAGAACTTGAAGCATGCCAAGAGCGCCTGTCTGAGATCGAAGCGGCTTCGCTTAATAGTAAGCTGCATTGGACGTGGGGCAATCACGATCAGCGCTTTAATGCTAGGTTGTGCGCGCAAGTAGGTGAGGGTTTTAAGGGCATCATGGGTATGAACCTGACCGACCATTTTCCTCGCTGGAAATTCTCAACATCGGTCATGGTTAATGGTAATTGCATGATTAAACATAGATGGCATAACGGAATTCATGCTATTTATAACAACACTCTTAAGGCTGGCACCTCAATTGTCACTGGCCATCTGCACTCCTTAAAATGTACGCCCTTCACCGATTACAATGGCACGCGCTACGGAGTCGATACTGGGTCACTAGCGGACGTCAACGGTCAACAATTTAGTTATGCAGAAGACAATGCCAAAAACCATAGAAGCGGATTTGCAGTGCTTACTTTCTATAACGGCAAGCTGTTACCGCCTGAGCTTTGCGAAGTGCTAGATGAAGATGAAGGTCTGATCTACTTTCGGGGTAATGTCTTTCAAGTGTAATGATTCTCGCATAAAATAATCTTACGGTCGGCGTGGCCGTAACACTTTTGGAGTATCAAAATGGCAATCACAATTTACACCGGCAACAGCGTTGTCGTGATCGACGATGAAGTAGTAGAGTTTGAGTATGAGTGCGATGATGGCGTTGAGTATGACGAGGACGGTAACGCGTTCTGGGTAGAAGACGACGTTGAGTTCTTTTATAACGCGTTCGATAACGTGACGTACTATTTTGACGAAGAAGCAGATGAGTTCGTAGCTTGTGACGACGAAGAGAGCGACGACGAAGTAGACGCAACAGAGTAATAGCAGCATGAGCGCGCCAGAGACGATCTGGCGCGTTTTTCTTTTGGGGGTTACATGGACTTTATACAAAAACAAATTGAAGCGTCAGAGCGCCTGTATAACATGATGATGGAAGACCATAAAGCCAGGTTTGATAAATTAGCCGCAGTTTACGATCTGAGCGAACACTTGCAGAAAAAATTAGCTGAGCGCGACGCTGAGATAGCAGAGTTACGCGCGCGTTTACGCGCATATGAGATTATGGAACGCACATAAAAATCCTTTCGCGCGAGAGGATAAGCAAAGTAACAGCGCGCAAACAAAAAAAATCCCCTCACATGAGGGGATAAAATTACAACCACCGGAAAAATCGTTACAATCCTAGCACGATCGCAAGTAGTGCAGCAAGCATCAATCCGATAAGCGCGAACATGCTAACCCCTCAATCTCTCTGATTATCTCATCGCGCAAGAGCTTGACGACGTCAACGCCTCCCGCATACGCATGCACTAACCACGCGCTCCCGTTATATCCTACGCCCCTATCGGGTGCGGTATAGTCAAGGAAACAAAGTAACTCGCCACTCTCATAATGATACTCATAGGCTGCTAAATTAGACGGCCAATGTAACTGATGGGTATCAATCAGTATGTCTTTTAATTTACCCATTATTGCCCCCTACACGTGAAAATAAGTATTCAGTTGACGTTATAGCGCCCGCAAAGATCAATTCTGCGGCGCTCATCTCTTCAAAGTGCGCCCGACCGTAGCCAGGTTTTACGTAAGCGTTAACATGCCTGTAATGGGGCAAGTACGTTATACCGTTTAAGGTATAGACAATTGTGCTCACTTTATCTGCAGGGTCATAGTTCATGCGCTTACCTCGTCCGGTAGGATTTCAAATAGCGGGATTGACGGATCATATTGTGGCGTACTTGTTTCACTTGCGCCGATATAATCGACCGATTGCAACATGTTCAATTTGTCAAAGGCCCGTATATAGGCCGCCGTTGACATGCTGTCGACCCATACTGGAAATTTACGTATGTTCTTAGGTTTTGCCGGTTTATAGGGCTTTCGGGCCGCTTTTGTCCATTCAAGCGGGCAGCGGTCGAATTTCAATTTGTACGTAGTGCCATCAATATTTATGGTTTGCATGCGTCCCCCTCGTATAAGTAGGTTTTAAGTAGTGCTATCGCGCGCTCGGCGCTTTGCAGGCCCTGATCAGAATCAGAGTTTTCAACGGCGTCAATTACGGCCACAAGGGCCGCTTCAATCAATTGTCTGTAAGTCATAATCAGGCCTCCATTAATATTTTCTTTAAAAACGGTATCGCGTAGCCGGTCAAATTAGATAGCTCTTTTAGTGTCATGTTCGGGTTTTGATCATAAATTCTCTTGATATCGTCAAGCGATAACCCGTTAACGGGTGTTTTTAATGTATAGCTCATAGTTTCCCCTTGATTAAATTGTGCAACAGCCACAACAAGGCGCGTCCTCGCACCGGCCGCGTATGTTTTGATAAAACGTTTTCGGGCCTTGATCGCCAATTAGCGTAATGGAATTCACGCCAGCGGCCGCGCGTTTAAGCAAAACGGCGCCCGCTTTCGACCATTGGATCAAGTCGCCCGCTAATATGCGGGCGCCGGTTTTCTTACAATGGCCAGGATATTTTGCTGTTAGTGTTTTCATCACGCCGCCTTTTTTAACATAATTACTTTATTCATTTTGCGCCCGTGCGCAGGGTATGCAATTACTTTGACGCGCTTATCGTAGCAAGCGCGACAAGGCCCGCATTGACCATTGTTATCGTAAGCGCCGCACAATTTGACGCCGCGCTTTGCGTCGCCTGGCGTAGGAACTATCACGCTACCGTGTAAGCCCTTGGTATATTCGCCCGTTACAGAATCACTGGAAAAGCGCACGGATACGTTTTTCAGCGCTTGCATGTCAGTTAATACCTGGCGAAATTTCGGAAACTTATACATGCGCGTTGGAATCCAGTGTTTCACCCAAGGCGTGCGCTTCATTACTTCGAGAATCTTTTCGGCAAGCGCTAACGTGTACATGTCGCCCGAATCAAACCAACGAAAATACGTGTCTTTTTCTAGTTCCTGGGCCATATCGTCAATCCATGCTAAGCGTTGCCAATCTTTTTTGTTATGCGCGCGCGGCGCTTTCACGTTGGCAAAACGATAATTGCCCGTCGTCGCGTAACAGCCGGCGCATGCGTCAACTAGTTGACCAGGCGCCGCAATTGATCCTGGGCAAGTGTCAAGCGCTTCAAGTGACCAAGAGCGCACGCCGTCTAGTTTTGAAGTAACTGAAATTTTCATTATTGCGCCTCCGCTATAGAATAGACAAAAGCGGCGCAGCATACGGCGCCGCCGATTAAGACTTCAGTTAAATTGAAAATATTTTCAGCGGCGCCGATAAACAATAGTCCGAATCCAACGCCGGCAAGTGCGGCCGCAATTAAGTTTAGTTTTTTCATTTTGTTATCCTCAGAAAAATATAGTTAAAACTTTAAGAAAACATAAAGAGAAAATAACCACTACCGCCGTATCAATAACATTTTGCATTTTGTTTTCTCCTGGTAGTTGTTGTTGCTTCGTGCAACACAGTCAGAATACCACAATAGATTATCTTGTAAAGCTTTATTTTGTATACCCAAACAAATTAGTCAAGTATTATTTGCGGGTAATTGTCGTTAATGTGCGGGTAATGATTTTGCCTGGAATTACCCGCGTGAAAATGCGCGCCAATACTAGGCTTTTTAACTTTGTAGGTAATTGCGGGTAGTTATAGATTAGACTTTAAAAAATTGTAGATATACAGTAGTTTTTATACAGTGTCTGCCTATTATTTAGGCATTCGTACACGGCAACGATTTAAACCGGCGCCCACAATTGCCTACATTGCCTACATAGCTATTTACTAACATATTGTGTGCCTGGTACCGCATGCCTAGCGCAAAAAAGTGAGTGCTCACTAACCTAGTTAGTTAGTGGTCACTAACATTGTATGTAAGTGCTTACTAACTTGTTAGCTTGTTAACTAAAAAAGTAAGTGCTCACTAACATGGGGGGTGCAGGGCCCGCGCCGACCGGTCACGGTAACGGAGGTTCAGCAGACAATTTTTTTTATTTTTAAACTGCCCACATTGCCTACACGCTTGCAATCTAAAAATTATTTGTTAATATGCGAACATGTTCAAATCGATCCCGCTATCTATCCGTAAGCTAGAGGCTACCGAGTCGCGGTTGCAGGCAATCTACGACGCGGCGGCGCTTGGCCTTAAAGGTGATTCGTTGGCGTTGGCGGCTGGCATGTTGCCGCAGGAGTACCGGCAGTTGTGTGAGTTTGATCCGGTTGCTACAATGGCAGAGCAAAAGGGACGCGCTGATTCTGAGATCGAAGCTAGCTCGCATTTGCGCGAAGCAGCCCGTGCAGGCGACGCTAAGGCGGCGTTGGCTATTCTGCAACACAGCCACGGTTGGACGGCCAAGCAAGAAATCAGCATCGACGTCTATCAGAAGATCAGCATCACGCAGGCGCTAGAACAAGCCCAAGGCCGAGTCATCGACGGACTCATCACGGAACAGCAACCCCAGACGTTACAAACTACACTGACACATGGCGCAACTGCCGATCTATGATTCCGAGGGCGAGCAGCTCTTAATGACGCGGTTGTGGGCACCCACGATTGCCGACGATCCAGAAGCGTTCGTACTGTTTGCATTTCCGTGGGGGCAGACAAACACGCCGTTGGCCAAGTTCAAAGGCCCACGCACATGGCAGCGCAAGGTGTTGCGCCAGATAGCTCAGCATTTAAAAGATAACCGCGGCAAGTTAGACATGGACGCCATGCGAACCGCCGTTGCGTCGGGTCGTGGTATTGGTAAGTCAGCGTTGGTTAGCTGGCTAATCCTGTGGATGCTAACCACCCGCATCGGATCATCCGTAATCGTGTCAGCTAACAGCGAAGCGCAGCTTAGGTCAGTGACTTGGGGTGAGTTGACTAAGTGGCAGGCGATGGTGATAAACAACCACTGGTGGGAGATCAGCGCAACCAAGCTGGTGCCTGCTAAATGGGTGTCTGAGTTAGTCGAGCGCGATCTAAAGAAAGGTACCAGATATTGGGGTGCCGAGGGTAAGCTCTGGTCGGAAGAGAATCCGGATGCGTACGCCGGTGTGCACAACCACGATGGCATGATGCTGATCTTTGATGAGGCAAGCGGTATACCGGACGCGATCTGGTCGGTTGGTGCGGGCTTCTTTACCGAGCCGATCTTGGATAGGTATTGGTTTGCGTTTAGTAACCCCCGACGCAATCAAGGGTACTTCTACGAATGCTTCCACGCTAAGCGTGCGTTCTGGCGCACAGAGAACATCGACTCGCGGGATGTCGAGGATACGGACAAACAGGTATATGAGCAGATCATTGCGGAATATGGCGAGGATTCGCCGCAGGCTAGGGTTGAGGTCTACGGTGAATTTCCATCGGCTGGCGAAGATCAGTTTATTGGTGCGCGTGCTGTCGACGAGGCCGCCGAACGGCCAAAGTACAAGGATGAAACGGCGCCGATTGTTGTCGGAGTTGACCCAGCTCGAGGCGGCGCGGACGCTACCGTCATCGTCGTGCGACAAGGACGAGACTTGGTAGCGATCAAGCGGTATCACGGCGAGGACACCATGACAACCGTTGGACGGGTGATCGATGCGATTGAAGAGTACCGACCAACGCTAACGGTGATTGACGAAGGTGGTTTGGGTTACGGAATACTTGACAGATTAAAAGAACAGCGATACAAGGTGCGTGGTGTAAACTTCGGTTGGAAGTCTAGCAAACCCGTCATGTGGGGTAACAAGCGTGCGGAGATGTGGGGCTTGATGAAGGATTGGCTAAAAACAGCCAGTATCCCGAACGATCGACAGTTAAAAGCGGATTTGACCGGCCCGATGAAAAAGCCAGACTCGTCAGGTACGATCTATCTGGAAGGCAAGAAAGAGATGAAGTCTCGCGGTCTAGCCTCACCGGATGCAGCCGACGCACTAGCAGTGACGTTCGCGTTTCCGGTAGCGCACCGCGAATCGAGTTACGACCGCGCAACCCGCGGAGCACCACGGGCACATCAACAAGTAACCGCAGCAACTGGATGGATGGGACACTAAGATGGCTACTAAAAAAGGCGTGTCGTTAAGTGTAGGACGAGGCGAGAAACAGTCCGTAGCTAAGGGCGCGGGGTTGACCGCTAAAGGTCGCGAGAAGTACAACCGCGAGACGGGTTCGAACCTTAAGGCACCTGCACCGCATCCAAAAACTAAAGCCGACGAAGGTAGAAAGAAATCATTCTGCGCTCGTATGGGGGCCGTTGCGGCAAATGCCAAAGACGGCGAACGCGCGAAAGCGTCACTTAAACGATGGAAATGCTAATGGCTACTAAACCTGGATTGTACGCGAACATCCACGCTAAACAAGCACGCATCAAAGCCGGTAGCGGCGAGAAGATGCGCAAACCTGGCTCACCTGGCGCACCAACTAGCAAAGACTTTAAAGACTCAGCTAAGACAGCTAAGCCCGCTAAAAAGGGTAAGTAAAGTGGACAAGTTTACGCCAGAAGAGCAAGCTGCTATAGACTACCATCGTAGTAACTTGCACACTGGCAATGCTATGCGTCACCCCGACGGATCAATGACTACGTTCATGGGTTCGGTAGTAGGGACTGACCAAGGCCACATGATATTGCCAACGTACTGGCATAATGAGATTAGAGATGTACCTCAAGCTATGCGGTTTGCGCTTAAGTCAGGCATTAAGTTTCCTACGTATGGCACCGCAGAAGAAGCGTTAGCCGCCGAAAAACGACTGCATGACGTTATGGAAAAAGATTTGCAAGAATACAAGCTAAAAACTCAATCGCAAGGAGATAGTAATGCCGCTCGTTAAATCGCCAAGCAAAGAAGCGTTTCGCAAAAATATCAAGGCTGAAGTACAATCGGGCAAACCTGTTAAGCAGGCTGTTGCGATTGCATACGCCACTAAACGAGCAGCGGGCCATAAAGCCCCAGCAAAAGGCAAAAAGTAAATGGACTATACCGGCATAAACAAAGCCGCAAAAGTAGCTGCTATAGGCGGTAATCCCGCATCCGATAAGACTCGTAAAGATAACAACGATGTCTTAGCGACGATGCGCTTCCGTCTGCAAATGGCGATTTCGGCACTGTCGGATTCGCGTGAAGACGAGTTAGATGACTTAAAATTTTATGCGGGTTCGCCCGACAACCATTGGCAATGGCCTGCAGACGTATTGGCTACTCGCGGCGCTGTCCAAGGTCAAACGATCAACGCGCGCCCGACGTTAACTATTAACAAGCTGCCGCAACATGTCCGACAAGTCACAAACGACCAAAGACAAAACCGTCCGAGCGGCAAAGTTATTCCTGCCGACGACAACGCGGACGTTGAAGTCGCCGAAATCTTTAACGGCATGGTCAGACACATCGAGTACATCTCAGATGCCGATGTTGCTTACGACACCGCCTGCGAAAATCAAGTAAGTTATGGCGAAGGGTATATTCGCATCATTACCGAATACTGCGACGACGACTCGTTTGATCAAGACATCAAGATCATGCGAGTTCGTAACTCGTTCTCGGTTTACATGGATCCAACGATTCAAGACCCGTGCGGAGCAGATGCTAAGTGGTGTTTTATTACCGAAGACTTGCAGCGCGATGAATATGAGCGCATGTTTCCTGATGCGTCACCAATATCTAGCCTTGAGTCTGCCGGTGTAGGCGACCAATCGCTAAGTGTTTGGATTAACGAAGACACGGTGCGTATTGCTGAGTATTACTACGTCGAGTACGACAAAGCAACGTTGCATCTGTACCCAGGCAACATCACTGCGTTTGCCGGATCACCTGAAGCTAAGCAATTGGCCGCTATGGGCGTCAAACCTGTGCGTAGTCGTGAGGTAGATGCCCAACGGGTCAAATGGTGTAAGACAAACGGCTATGAAATGCTGCAAGAACGCGATTGGATAGGTAAGTGGATACCTGTCGTGCGCGTGGTAGGTAACGAATATGAAGTTGATGGGCGCATCTACGTCTCTGGGTTAATTAGAAACGCCAAAGATGCCCAGCGTATGTACAACTATTGGGTGTCACAAGAGGCAGAAATGCTTGCTTTGGCACCAAAAGCACCGTTTATCGGCTATGGCGGTCAGTTTGAAGGGTACGAAACCCAATGGAAGACCGCAAACACACAAAATTGGCCGTATTTAGAGGTAAATCCCGACGTAACTGACGGAAATGGCGCTGTTTTGCCGCTTCCACAGCGTGCAGCGCCTCCGCTACCACAGACTGGCTTAATTCAGGCCAAAATGGGCGCGTCAGACGACATTAAAGCAACTACTGGCCAGTACGACACTAGCTTAGGGGCAACTTCTAATGAACGGTCTGGCAAAGCGATTATGGCGCGCGAGCGTCAGTCTGATACTGGCACTTACCACTACGTGGATAATCTGGCGCGTGCTGTTAGGCATGTCACTCGTCAAATTGTAGATATGATCCCTAAAATTTACGATACACAACGTGTGGCTCGTATTATTGGCGTGGATGGCGACACCGACATGGTGAAGATTGACCCAACTCAACAAGAGCCGGTCAAAAAAATTGTTGACCAGCAGGGCATTGAGATTGAAAAGATTTACAACCCAAGCGTAGGCAAGTACGACGTTGTGGTAACCACCGGCCCAAGCTACATGACCAAGCGTCAAGAAGCGTTGGATGCAATGGGTATGATCCTGCAAAGCAACCCGCAGCTATGGCAAGTGGCTGGTGATTTGTTCATTAAAAATATGGATTGGCCAGGCGCACAAGAGATGGCCGAACGCTTTGCTCGAGTTATCGATCCTAAAGTGTTGGGTGATGGGTCAGACGACAGCCCCGAACTGCAGATGGCTAAACAGCAAATGCAAGCAATGGGGCAAGAGCTAGATCAGATGCACCAGATGCTGCAAAACGTCGGTAAATCGATAGAAGCGCAAGACATGCAACGTAAGGACTTTGAAGCGCAAATTAAGCAGTTTGATGCTGAAACTAAGCGTATTTCGGCGGTTCAAGCGGGCATGACTGAACAACAGATTCAAGATATTGCAATGGGCGTGGTTGCGGCAGCAATGGAATCTAACAGAGAAATGATGGAAATGCCAGGCCGCCAACAAGAAATGATGCAACCAGAAATGATGCAACCGCCGGAACAAGGAATGATGCCACCTGAAGGGATGCAACAATGAAAGCAGCGGATTTTGTAGGTCTGTTGTTTCTAGCTAGGGATGTTGCACATAGTGTGCACTTAAACACCCGCAGTTTTAGTAAACACAAGGCGCTAAACATTTTTTATGACCGCATTATTGACGCGGCGGATGATTTTACGGAAGCCTATCAAGGTCGTCATGGATTGATTGGCCCAATTACCTTGATGTCTGCTAAAAAAACAGGCAATATAATTGAGTTTTTAGAAGATTCATTGCAACAAATTGAAGACTCTCGTTACGAAGTAGTGGATAAGACCGATATGTCGTTGCAACAGCTTATCGACAACATAATTGAAGTCTATCTTCGTACCTTATACAAATTGAAGTATCTCGCTTGAGGTAAAACATGGCAAATTACACCTACATCACGGCTTCGGCCAACATTAAACCTGCGGCAGGTAAGCTAAAAGGCATTTTTGTCAGCGCAGCCTCAGCTACCCCGACTATTACTGTGTATGACTCGGCTGCGGCAACTACAACAACAACCATCTTAGGTGTGTTTACCCCTACTGCTGCAACATCATACTTGTTGCCTTTAGACGGCGCGTATGCTAAAAATGGCATATATGTTGCTATTGGTGGTACAGTTACGGCAACAGTAATTTACGAATAAATTTGTATTATCCGCACTGACGCGGTACGTCAGGGATTCTTTAGGAATCGACAATGTCTGAAGAGATTCAAATTGAAGTAGCGGATTCACCCGCGCCAGAACAGGCACCGACGGCAGAGCCTGTAGCTGAAGAAATACAAGCGCCGGAGAATGAACAGCCGACCGAACAGCAGACCAAGACCTTCACACAAGAAGAATTGGATGCAATCGTAGGCAAAAGGCTTGCAAGAGAACAGCGTAAGTGGGAAAGGGAGCAAACTCGTAAGGTGCAAGAAGCGCCTATGGGATCAAGCGAGCTACCCACACCAGAGCAGTTTAACTCCGTTGATGAGTATGCTGATGCGTTAGCTACTCGTAAAGCGGAAGAACTACTGGCTAAGCGTGAAGTTGATCGGCAAAAGATGGATATGCTTGAAGCATATCAGGATCGTGAAGAAGAAGCTCGTGGCAAGTATGAGGATTTTGAACAAGTCGCATACAACCCTAAACTTCCTATTACATCCGTGATGGCGGAGACTATTCAAGCGTCGGATATAGGGCCAGACCTAGCGTATTATCTAGGCACTAATCCCCGCGAAGCTGACAGAATTTCGCGTTTAACGCCGTTTTTACAAGCTAAAGAAATTGGTAAATTAGAAGAAAAAATTTCTTCCGCGCCAATTTTAAAGAAAACGACAAGCGCCCCACCGCCTATAGCGCCAATTTCTGGCCGCGGCACTAGCGCACCGACGCATGACACAACAGACCCACGCTCTGTAAAAAGTATGAGCACGTCTGAGTGGATTGAAGCGGAGCGCCAGCGTCAAATTAGGAAATGGGAAGCTAAACGTAACCGCTAACTTTTTTAAGGAATATCATGGCAAACTCGATTCTAACCATCGACATGATTACTAGAAAAGCTCTCGAAATCCTCGAGAACAATCTGGTAATCTCCCGTAATGTAAACCGTCAATACGACGATTCTTTCGCTGTTGAAGGCGCTAAAATTGGTTCCACACTGCGTATCCGTTTACCGGATCGTGCTTTGGTAACTGACGGTGCTGCCCTGCAAACTCAGGACGACAACGAGCAATTTACTACTTTGACTGTTGCTAGCCAAAAGCACATCGGCATTAACTTCACCTCTGCTGAATTGACTATGCAGTTGGATGACTTTGCTGAGCGTGTGTTGAAACCTCGTATTTCGCAATTGGCTTCGTCTATCGACGCTGACGTTGCAAATGCGTACAAAAACATTTTTGCATCTGTTGGCACTCCAGGCACCACACCATCGACTTCATTGGTTCTGTTGCAAGCTCAACAGAAACTAAACGAAGCTGCTGCCGTGATGTCACCACGTTATGCAACCGTTAACCCAGCCGCTAACGCTGGTTTGGTTGAAGGCATGAAAGGTCTGTTTAACCCAACAGACACTGTCAGCCGTCAATTTAAAAACGGTATGATGGGCGAAGGCGTATTGGGCTTTGATGAAGTCAATATGTCTCAGTCAATCAAACAGCACCTTACTGGTTCTTGGGGGACTTCAATTACTGTTACTTCGACAGTCACTACTGAAGGTCAGTCAACTCTGCCAATCAGCTTTACTGGTTCGAGCAAAACTTGGAACGTTGGCGACGTATTTACTATTGCTGCTGTGAATGCAGTTAACCCACAAACTCGTGAGTCTACTGGTTCGTTGCAACAGTTTGTTGTAACTGCCGTTGCTTCTGGTTCTTCAACTGCCACTTTGTCGATTAGCCCTGCGCTGTACTCGGCAGGCCAAGCTCTGGCTACTGTTGATGTACTGCCAGCTTCTGGCGCTGTGGTAACTATGTTGGGTTCTGCTGCTACTCAGTATTCGCAAAACTTGGTCTACCACAAAGATGCAATCACGCTTGCTACTGCTGACTTGCTGATGCCACAAGGCGTTGACATGGCTTCCCGCCAAGTCCACAACGGCATTTCGATGCGTATTGTTCGTCAATACGACATTAATAATGACCGTTTGCCTTGCCGTATTGACGTTCTGTACGGCTTTAGCACAATTCGTCCGCAAATGGCTTGCCGTATTTGGGGCTAACTTTGGTGAGGGCTACGGCCCTCATTAACGACTCTTTTTAAAGGAAATTATCATGGCACTTCCAAATGGTTCAGGCGGCTATCAAATCGGCGCTGGCAATCTTAACGAAACAATTCTTGACGCAATTCCTGTCCCAGCAACTGCTACTGCAACCGCAACTTTAACTGCGGCTCAGATTTTAAACGGCATTTTGTTGGGTAGCCCTGGCGCATCAGCAGCAAGTTACACGCTGCCTACCGTCGCGGATTTGGAAACCGCACTGCCAAACTCTGACAAGTCTGGCGTGTCGTTTGACTTTTCGGTAATTAACGTAGACGGTAATACGTCTGGCGTTATTACGTTAGTCACCAATACCGGTTGGACGCTAGTCGGTCTAATGACTATTGTTGCTACTGCGGGTACAGCTCAAGCATTCCGCGCACGTAAAAGTGCTACGGGCGCTTGGACTTTGTATCGTATGGCTTAAATTTGACGGGGGCTTCGGCTCCCGTTTTCTTAAAAGGATTAGAAAATGGGCAATACCAAATCAATTGGCGTTGCGTACAGCGACCAAGACATTGACGGCGGCACGATTGGTGCAACTACGCCCTCAACTATTGTTGGCACCACTGTTTACGCTACTTCCGAAATCGGCTATTCTGCTGCTGCGCAAGGAACTGTAACTCAAGCGACTAGCAAATCAACAGCCGTTACGTTGAATAAATCTGCTGGTCAAATAACTATGAATAACGCAGCATTGGCAGGCAGCACTGCTGTGTCATTTACGCTAAACAATACTTTAATTTCTGCGAACGACACGATTATTGTGTGTATTTCCAGTGTTACTACGGGCAGTACCGCTGGGGCTTATACAACGTATGTCTCTAACATGACTGCGGGGTCTGCTTCAATCACGTTGCGTAATTTAACTACGGCGACTTCATATTCAGAAGCAGTAGTTATTAACTTTTCTATTATCCACGGCGCATCTTAATTAAACGGGGCTTCGGCCCCGTTACTCTTATGAATATATACCTACAACACCCAACACACGGCACTAAAGTTGCTACGATGGAATTAGAAGCGGTAGCAGATGAACAAAACGGGTGGGTGAGGTATACTCACGACACGCCTTCGGCTCCCGAAGAAGCGGCACCAGCTAATGAGTTGGAAGTTAAACGTCGTCGTAGCCGTCCAACTGTAGAGGCGGCAGCTTAAAGGAGCCAGCATGACCACCGCTTTCGACCAGATTAAAGCATCACTTAGGCTAATAGGCCAACTGGCCGAAGGTGAAGAACCGTCGGCACAAGCCGCACAAGACGCGTTAACTGCTATGAATCAAATGCTTGATTCGTGGAATACGGAACGCTTGTGTGTTTTTAATACGATTGATCAAACATTCTTGTGGCCTGCGGGCGAAATTCAACAGCATCTTGGCCCTACAGGCGCAAGTATCGGCGGGTTTGATGGATTACGCCCCGTTTTGCTAGACGACGCGACTTACTTCCGCGATCCTAGCACTAATGTATCGTTTGGTATTAAATTTATCAATCAACAGCAATATGATGGTATTGCCGTCAAAACGGTAACGTCTACGTATCCACAAGTCATGTGGATCAACATGGAATACCCGAACATTCAAATGACTGTCTATCCAAAACCTACAAGGATTTTGGAGTGGCATTTTATTAGCGTACAAGAGTTAGATAAGCCCGCTACGTTGAATACTAATTTGACGTTTCCGCCAGGTTACTTGCGTGCGTTTAAATATAATCTTGCCTGCGAAATTGCCAATGAGTTTGGCGTTGAGCCGCCTCAGACTGTGCAACGCATTGCAATGACGTCTAAGCGCAACCTGAAACGCATCAATAATCCTGACGACATTATGAGCATGCCGTATGCTCTGGTGGCTAATCGCCAACGATTTAACATTTATGCCGGTAACTACTAACCTATGCAGACGCCTATTCTTGGCCAATCGTATGTTGCTCGCAGTGTTAACGCTGCGGATAGTCGTATGGTCAACCTGTATCCAGAAGCTACTCCCGCGCCAGAAGGTAAGGACGCAGGGTTTTTAAACCGCGCGCCAGGGTTACGTAAGTTAGCTAACGTGGGTACTGGCCCTATCCGTGGGCTATGGCAGTACGGCAACTACGGGTATGCCGTGTCCGGCAGTAAGTTGTATCAAATAAATTCTTCTTGGGCGGCTACACCGCTAGGTAATGTTAGCGGTACTGGCCCCGTATCAATGGTGGACAACGGCACGCAATTGTTTATTGCGGCTAACCCTGACGGGTACATTTTTGATGCGGCCACATCGGCGTTTGCCAAAATTACGGACGTAGACTTTCCAGGCGCGGTAACTGTCGGGTACTTGGATGGGTATTTTGTGTTTCAAGAACCTAACTCCCAAAAATTTTGGACGTCTGAGTTACTGGATGGTACTCAGATTAACCCGTTAAGTTTTGCCAGTGCTGAAGGTATGCCAGACAATTTGGTGTCGCTGTTTGTTGACCACCGCGAAGTTTGGGTGTTTGGCACCCAATCAGTTGAAGTTTGGTACGACGCAGCTACTACACCGTTTCCTTTAGCTCGCATTCAAGGTGCGGTCAACGAAGTAGGCTGCGCGGCTACGTATTCGGTGGCTAAGATGGATAACTCGTTATTTTGGCTAGGGGCAGACGCTCGAGGTCAAGGTATCGTGTTTAGGGCTAATGGTTATTCTGGTCAGCGCATTTCAACTCACGCGGTTGAGTACGCTATTCAAAGTTACGGCACTATTTCTGACGCTATTGGTTTTACATACCAGCAAGACGGCCATTCGTTTTACGTGTTGTCATTTCCTACTGCTCAAAAAACATGGGTGTTTGACGCGGCAACTCAAGCGTGGCATGAACGTGCTGGGTTTGCTAACGGTCAATTTATACGCCATCGTGCTAACTGCCAAATGTTTTTTAACAATGAAGTGGTAGTGGGCGATTTTGAAAACAACAAAATTTATGCGTATGATTTAGATGTATTTGCTGACGATACCTTCCCACAAAAATGGTTGAGATCGTGGCGCGCAATACCTACCAATCAAAACAATTTAAAACGTACAGCTCAGCATGCGTTGCAGTTAGATTGTGAGACAGGTGTGGGTTTGAACATAGGGCAAGGTAATGATCCTAAAGTAGTTCTTCGTTGGTCTGATGATGGTGGCCATACGTGGTCTAATGAACATTGGGCGGGCATGGGCAAAATAGGGGCGTATGGATTCCGTGCGTTCTGGCGTCGGCTAGGAATGACCGACAAGCTGCGTGACCGAGTGTATGAAATATCTGGCACCGATCCGGTAAAAATTGCCATTATGGGTGCCGAATTAAATTTGTCCGGTACTAATGCCTAACACCGATAACGAACCACAAATACCTAAAAACCAATCAGAAATTGTTGACTCTAGAACAGGGTTAGTTTCGCGGGATTGGTATAGGTTTTTTCTTAACCTGCTTAATAAAGCTAACGAAGGTGGCGGGGGCGGCCCAGGTACGGGTACAGTAACTTCAGTAGCTATGTCAGTTCCTTCTGTTTTAACAGTTACAGGATCGCCAATAACTACTAGCGGAACATTGGCCGTAACATATAGCGGTACCCCCTTACCTGTTGTTAATGGGGGTTTTGGAAACACAAGCGCAAGCGTTGACGGCGGGAATTACTAAAGGTTAATCATGGCAAATAAGATTCAAATTAAGCGTAGAGCTGCTACTGGTGCTCCCTCAACTTCGGACGCGGTTCAATCTGAATTAGCCTATAACGAAGCCGATCAAATTTTATATATTGGTTCTGGCGGCACCTCATCCGCATCGTCGTCTGTTGTTGCTATAGGTGGATCAGGTTCTTTTGTTGCGCTTGCAGGCGCGCAAACAATTACAGGCGCTAAAACATTTAATACCGCGATTGCTGTTGGTAGCGGCGGTACTGGCATAAGTACAGCGCCTACCCCTGGATCAGTTGTATGGGGCGCGTCAACATCCGCGCAAGGGTACACGGCGGCAGGAACAAGCGGGCAAGTATTAGTGTCAGGCGGCACGGGTGTGCCGACTTGGTCAACAAACATAAGCGGCAGTGCAGCAGGGCTTACGTCTACTTTGGTGGCTTCGTCCGGCGGTACAGGTTTTGCGTCTTACACGGTTGGGGATATTCTTGCGGCTAACACAACAACATCTCTATCAAAAGTTTCGCCTGGCGCGGTAGGCACGCTTTTAACTTCTACTGGCACGGGGTCATTACCTTCGTTTAGCGCATTAACTAGCGTTGCATTAACTACAGGCACAATTACTACCGCGCCGTCTGGCGTAAATGATATTGTCAATAAATCGTATGCTGATTCTATTGCGTCAGGCATTAACTTTCATGCGGCGGCTCAATGGGCAACAACTGCAAATTTAACGGCAACATACAACAACGGCACAAGCGGAGTCGGGGCAACTTTAACTAACTCAGGAACTTTAGCTGTATTAGTAATTGATGGCCACACGTTTACTGGCACCGACGTAACTAACGCAACCCGCGTATTAGTCAAAAATCAAACCACGCAAGCGCAAAACGGCGTTTACACTGTAACTAATCAAGGCTCCGGTTCCGTGGCATGGGTATTAACCCGCGCAACAGACTATGATACAAGCGGTTCAGGAACTAATGAAGTAGACCAAGGCGATTACGTACTTGTAATTAACGGTACGGCAAACGCTAATACATCATGGATTCAGCAAACCGCATTGCCAATTACTATCGGCACCACTAACATTGTATTTTTGCAGTTTGGTGCAGCTACCGCGTATACCGCAGGTACAGGCTTAACCTTATCTAGCAATCAATTTAGCATCACTAATACTGCGGTAAGTGCAAACTCTTACGGCGATATTACTAATGGCTTTAGTTTTGCTGCATTTACCGTTAATGCTCAAGGCCAACTTACCGCCGCGTCAACTGTTACAATTAACGTGGATGGTGGTACGTATTAATTAATTTTGCTCAATAGCAAATAAGGCAGCCCTATGGCAAATAAAATTGTATTAAAAAAATCCTCTGTTGCCGCAAAAGTTCCTTTGGCAACTGATTTAGATGTGGGCGAAATAGCAGTCAATCTTGCAGATCAAAAGTTATATTCTAAAAATGCCGCGGGTACAGTTATTCTTGTAGGTTCTTCTGCAAGTGGCAGCGGTAGCCCCGCGGGGTCAACTAATCAAATTCAATACAACAGTGCGGGCGCGTTTGCGGCGTCTGCGGGATTAACTTTTGACGGCACTAACTTTGCAACTACTGGCAGCGCAACGGCTACAACTTTTATTCCTTCAGGTTCTACCGCTCCAACTAATGGATTGTATTTACCGGCGGCCAACACGCTTGGGCTATCAGTTAACTCTACAAATATAGCTCGAGTAAATTCTACCGGCTTAAGTATTGGCACTGCCATAACTCCGGCAGCTAGATTACAAATTGGTACCACTGCGTTAAGTTCTGCAGCTTGGACAACTTCCGGTCTTGGTTTGCGAATTGATGCGGCTACATACACCTCTTCTGCTGGATTAACTGGCACTGTAGTTACACATAGCGTCGCACAACCAACTTTTGCAGCAACCACAGCTTCACAGACAGTCACAAACGCGGCTACTTTATACATCGCAAACGCACCTGCTGCTGGCACAAACGTAACAATTACTAACGCATACGCTTTATATATCGCTAGTGGTTTTAATTTTATGGATGGCCCTTTGTCGGTTGCAGCATCGGCATCGGGGTATACTTTTCCGTCTGGGGCAAAATCTTTACTAAAAGTAGGCGCTTCCGCTGTAACCTATACCGATCAAAGTAATAACTACGCTAGTGGCCCAAGTCTTAATACTGCTGGAACATATTTTAACTACCCCAACGCTCCTGATTCCGCAGATTTTGCATACGCTAATTATTTAGCGGTTAATTCTTTTAACGGCAATAGTGTTAATGGAACTACATGGACTAGGGCAGCTACACTCTATATTGCAGGCGCGCCTTTTTCAAGTACCGGCACTATTACTGATACATATGGCCTAGCTATAAATTGTAACGGAAGCGATGGTGGCATATACATAGCCCCTTCTGCGGGGGGTGCGGGGACGGGTATAAGCGTAGCGCCGAACCTTACCTCATATTTTAGTGGGACGTTAGTAGCTAATAACCCCACAGGGCCTAAATTTCAAATAGGTAGTAACACTACCTCAAGCGCTTCGTGGGGTACTTCTGGAATTGGTTTACGTATAGATGCCGCTACTTTCACCTCTACTGCAGGTTTTACTGGAACAGTTGCAGCTAATAGTGTTGCGCAACCCACGTTTGCTTCAGGTACGGGGGCGCAAACAGTCACAAACGCCGCAACGCTATACATAGCAGCAGCACCTGCAGCAGGCACAAACGTAACAATCACTAACAGCTACGCACTATACATCGCGGCGGGCAGATCATTTTTTGGTGGCGGAACTGTATTAGGCGCGGGTACAGCAACAGTTGCACCTCTTACTTTTACGTCTGGGACTTCATTAACTTCGCCTGTTGCGGGCACTTTTGAATTTGACGGCAGCACGTTTTTTTCGACGGACGACGTAACTGATGGTCGCGGGTTTATTCCTTCAGTTCACTTTTTCCGTTTAACCGCAGATGGTAGTAATCTTACAAGCGCAGGTAATTTTTTTGGTGCAACATCCGGCATGTCATTAGATGCGGGTATTTTTTATGAAATTGAAGTTTATTTTTATTTTGGTAAATCCGGCGCTACGGCGGCTTCTTTTTATATGGTGTTTACCCAAGCGCCAGTAAACAACAACATATTGTTAATTGGTAACCCAGTCGCAGGAGGCACTACGGCGGGCAATGCGCAGTCTGTAGCAATAAATGGCTCTACTGCGACAACCCTAACAATAAATACGGCTACATTAACCGCGGGGGAACATGGGTATACTTTACAATCTATGTTCCAAGCTAACGCAACTACCGGAGGAACGCTAAATATTCAAGCGTCAGGTGGTGCTGTTTCAGGGGTTACCCCACGTAAAGGCAGCTATTACAAAATTACACGTTTACCCTCAGCTAATACTGGCGCGTATGTTTAAAGGCAAACTGCAAGCCTTAATTGCAGAAACTTACAGGAAAATAAATGAGCGACATTAAACTAACCTTAACCGTAGATGAAGTTAATCGTGTTCTAGGCGCGTTAGGTGATAAACCTTTTGTACAAGTTGTTGACTTAATAACTAAAGTACGTGAGCAAGCTACATCGCAAGTGCCAAAGCAAGAAAACATAGTTGCTGACGAACTTGTTGACTAATAGTATTATGCCAAAATATGTATGCGGTTGAACTTTTTAACTCTAACAACACGGCGGTAATTACTGCCGAATCAATGCGGCAAAAAGTAGTAGCGTTGCAAGATGAGCTACTGCAAATGCCGCAAGCAGATATTGTAACAACCCATACGTTTTTGCCTGGGGTGTATGAACGAAAAATTACGGTGCCGCCTTGGACAGTGTTAACGGGAGCGGCGCATAAGACGGGCTACCGCGTGCGGTTAGAAAAAGGCACAATTGCGGTAAACCGTGAAACTGAAGTTATGTTGTTAGTAGCGCCATATGAATTTGAAGCAAAAGCAGGCGAGCAGCGAGCCGGACGCGTATTTGACGAAGAAGTTGTTTGGGTAGATATTTACGACAATCCAGACAATTGCGAAGATTTAACAATGCTTGAAGAACGGCTATACGTTGTGCCGGAATGCGGGCTAGGCGACACACGCAAACGGTTAGCGCTTACAAATGAAATTGAAGGGACACTATTATGGCTGGATGGACAGCAGCAGCAATTGCAGGTAGCGCCGTAATTGGCGGCGTAGCCGCTAACCGAGCTGCAGGCGCGCAAGCAGACGCCTCGCAATACGCTGCCGATTTGCAATATAAACAGTACAAAGAAGGCGTACAAAGACAAAAGCCTTTTTATGAAGCTGGCGTCAATGCGTTGCCCGAACTGATTGCGGCATCCAAATACACACCGTTTGATTATAACGCTTACCAAAATGACCCTGGGGTTGCCTTTAGACTTAAACAAGGTGTAGACGCGCTTGATCGTTCTGCGGCGGCAAGAGGTGGGTTACTTAGCGGCAATCAATTACGTGGGGTTACCGAATTCGGGCAAAATTTAGCCTCGCAAGAATATTCTAATGCGTTTAATCGCTATCAAGCTGAACGCCAAGCACGCCTTAACCCCTTGCAATCGTTAACTGGCATGGGTCAAACCACGGCTAATACGATAGGCAACATGGGTCAAAACATGGCCACAAATGTAGGCAATGATATGCAATCAGGCGCTAATGCGCGCGCGTCAGGTTACATAGGTGGCGCTAACGCTTTAAGCGGTGGAATTGGTCAGTATTTGAATTACAATCAAGCGCAAAGCAACGCCGCTTTTCAAAATCAATTGTTAAATAGATTTATGCCGCAAAATTCTGGCGGTATGGCTCCTTCCACTTTTGGGTGATATATGCCAATTGATCCTAACATAGCACTTCAGTACCGCGCGCCTCAGATAGACTTTTCGCAGATACAACAGCCCGTCAATCAGATGGCGCAGGTGTATCAGCTTCAGCATGCGCAACAACAAAATCAACTTGGTCAAATGCAGATGGCTGAGTATGAACGTGCTCGCGCTGAAGAACAAAATACTAGCAATTTTCTTAGGAGTGCTGATTTAACTGACCCTGCTGCGCGCGCTCAACTGTTGGGCTATGGTAAATCTGGACGAGAGCTTTACAAAAATCTTGCGGAAGTAGAAGGTAAACAAGTAGAACGCGATTTAAATAAAGCGCGTATGGGTGAAGTAACGGCAAAAACTAAAGATTTAGAGCGTAAAGCAAAAGAAGAACAATATAATAGTGCTATTAAACATATCGCTAGTTTTGATACTCGCGATCAAATTATTGCAGACATAAATCAGCAAGCAAAAGCAGGCAATTTGCCGATGATGCAAGCAACCCAATTGATTCAATCAATACCCGCAAGCGACGCAGAAATACCAAAATGGCAGTTAAAAACTATGCGCGGTATTTTGTCGGCTAAAGATCAGCTTAGCGCGGATGTTGAACAACAACGTCTTGGCTTTGAAAAACAGCGTGTTGGGTTTGAAGGTCAGCGCGTTGGATTAGAAAAACAACGTGTTGGATTAGAAGGCCAGCGTGTTGGATTAGAAGGCAAGCGTTTAAGTTTAGAAGACCGCCGCGTGGCTTTGGCCGAAGAAGAGAAAAAACGTGCCGCCGATCCAGTATTCCAAGCAATTATGGCTAAAGCAAAAGCACAAGGTGAGCTTATTGCTAAGAGCGATACCGCGGCGGTACAGATATTGCCGAAGATTGAAACTGTAGCCGCTGAAACAATTAAAAATATTGATGAGATGATTGGCGATAGTAAAGTTGTTAAAGGCAAACTTGTTTACGGCGAAAAGAAACCTCACCCAGGATTTGGAATGGCGGTAGGTGCGGGGCTTCCGTTGCGGTTTATCCCAGGAACTAGTGAATCTGATTTTCAATCGCGATTTGACCAAGTTAAAGGTGAGTCGTTCTTGCAAGTGTTTGAGACACTTAAAGGCGGCGGTTCGATTACAAACATTGAAGGTGAAAAAGGTACTGCAGCAATTAACCGGATGAACTTGGCGCAAAGTGAAAAAGAGTTTGTGCAAGCGGCAAACGATCTTAAAGACATCATTAAGATCGGCGTAACTAACGCTAAAAAACGTGCTGCGTCTGCAAACGCCACGGCGGTATCCGCGCCAAATGCAGGTGGGGCATCGGCTGACCCATTAGGGCTTAGATAATGGCAACTATCGCTGAAATCCGCGCGCAGTACCCGCAATATTCGGATATGTCTGATGCTGATTTAGCGGGTGCTTTGCACGCTAAATTTTATTCTGATATACCGCGCGCAGATTTTGACGCAAAGATTGGGTTAACTCCTGCCCCTGCCCCTGCGCCGTCAAATGAAATTCCGGCTGCCCGCGTAGAATCGCCTAGATTTGCCGCGGTACGTGAATTTGTATCTCCTACCGTGCAAGCACTTGGAACTATGGCAGGAGCAACTTTTGGCGCGCCTGCTGGGCCTTTTGGTATGGTAGCGGGCGGTGGTGCCGGATATGCAGCTACTGAAGCTTTACTTAAACAAGCAGATGTTTTAGCGGGCAATGCGCCTCCTATGACGCCAGCCCAAGGGCTTGAGTCTGGCGCTAAAGACGTATTGACCGGCATGACGTTTGAGGCTGGTGGCCGTGCTGCGGGGCACTACATTGGCGAAGCAATAAAGATGGGCGCTAAAAGCGCAGGTAAAATTTATGACGCTTTGTCCGGTAAATTAGGTGAGTTAAAAGCTGCGGATATATTAAGACAAGCCTTTGGCGATGACGTAGCTAAAGCCACAATAGCCGCCCGTGCAGCCGATGCAGGTTTATCTGCTAGACAAGCGGTATCAGAACTTAAAGCACCGGCAGCGCAAGCCCTATTGCGTCGGGTAGAGACTCGCACGCCTCAAGCGGCTAAAAATGCGTTGACTAACGCTGAAGTTCAAGAAATGACGCGGCTAAACGCGTTAGCTGATTTGGCTGGAGGCACAACCGCTACAGAAGTCAAAGCAGCGCAGATCGAAGGTAAGAAAGCGTTGAACACTGCTACTACGCCTATGCGTGAAACGGCGTTAGATCAAGCTAACAAAACAACGCGGGAGCTTGTAGAGTTAGAAGCTCGCGCGGGTAGTTTAGGCGAACAGGCCGCTGCCAAAGTGCAAGAAGTACGCGACTTAGTAAACGCGGGAAGAATTGCAGAAGCCGCAGGCAGGCTAGAGTTAATTAAGAAAGGCATACCCGTAGGATTTACGCGCTTTACGTATGCGGGTGAACTAGCTAAAAAAGCAGACGATTGGGCCTCTCAAGCCGCGTCTGCCTCGTTAGACCTTGGCGAAGGCGCTAGGTTTGCTCAAGCCGCTGTAGACACATTAAAAAACAACGGCGTTGTGCCGTTAAAGTCAGCATCGGTGATTAGCAAAATTGAAGGCTTAGCTAAAAACCCTGAGTTTGCCGGTAACGATATTCTTGAAGGTGCGGTAAAAAATATAGCCAATGATATTGCTAGATGGACTGAAAGCGGCGGCGTTATTGACGCGCGGGCATTAGACGCTATTCGTAAAAATTCTATTGTAGCTGCGGTCGCGCAGTTGCGCCCTGGTCTTGATGCCACTACGCAACGTAACTTAACCTCTAGCGTGGTGTCTAAGATTAAACCTTTAATTGATGACGCTATTGAAGCGGCAGGCGGTAAAGGCTATAAAGACTACTTAGCTGAGTATTCAAAACACGCACAGCAATTAAGCCAACAAAAATTGGCTGGTGCGGCGCAAGAGATGTACAAGAACGATAAAAAAGGATTTATTAAGTTAGTAGAAGGTGGATCGCCAGACGAAGTAGAAAAGATTTTTGGCCCAGGCAGTTACGATATAGCCAAAGAAATGAGTGCCAAAGCGATGGCTACGCTCAAAGGCACCGCGGCAGAAATAAAACGCGATTTGGGTATAGAAAGCCAAGCTACGTTAGGGCAAGATACGCTACGAGAATTACTAGAGAGCAAAGTGTTTGGCGCTAGGATTCCGCCGTACCTGAGTAAAGTTACGACTACTGTCAATACGGCGTTAGATGTACTAGAAAAAAAACTAGGTAAAAAAGTGATGGATTCACTTACTACCGCCGCGCAGTCAGGTGAGAAATTAGCGCAACTGCTTCAGTTAATGCCTGCTTCCGACCGTAACGTAATATTACGAACATTAAAAAATCCGCAAGAATGGTTAATAGTACCAAAAACTGGTAAAGGCGCGGCGGCAGTGGGAACAACAAACGCATTAGCCCCCGAAAGCGTTAATGAATTAAGAGGCGATTAAATGGCATCGTTAACCCCGACACCCAAGCAACAGTTCTTTGACAGCAACGGCAATCCGCTGGTGCTAGGCAAGGTCTACACCTACGCTGGCGGCACGACGACGCCTATTGCAACGTACACAAGCCAAGCAGGTGATACCGCTAACACCAACCCAATCATTCTTGACTCGCGGGGCATGGCCAACATCTGGCTACAGCCAACCGTTGCGTACAAGTTTTTGATTACGGATGCTAACGATGTAGCGCAATACAGCACGGACAATATTCTGGTGCCGGTAGACAACTTGTCGTTTGGCTCACCCCCTGCTATTGGCGATGTAGCGCCTAACTCGGGCGCGTTTACTACGCTCTCAGCTACTCAGAACGTAACCTTTACTGGTTTTGGGTATGTCTTAATGCCCGCAGGCGCTACGACGGATCGCCCTGCTGCGCCATCTAGCGGCATGATGCGGTATAACACCACCACGGCTAAATTTGAAGGCTACACGCCTGCTGGTTGGGGCTCGTTAGGTGGTTCAGGTGCAACAGGCGGCGGCACAAACCAATCCTTTTACGAAAACGATCAGATTGTTACTACGAGCTACACGTTGCAAGCAGGTAAAAACGCTATGTCAACCGGCGTTATAACTACTGGCCCTGCATTTAGCGGTACAGGAAGCATAGCGGGTACCACGCTAACCATTGCAAGCGTTGCTCAAGGCGTGTTAGCCGTTGGGTCAATTATTAGCGGTACAGGCGTAACGGTAGGCACTACAATTTCTGAATTTACTACTGCCACTGGTGGCATAGGTACATATAAGATCACTCCATCGCAGTCTGTATCGGCTACTACTATTACGTCGCCAGTAGTTATCACGATACCTACCGGCGCGCGTTACGTCGTTATTTAAGGATTAAATATGTCAAGCATAATTACCGCTGGCAATGCAACAAACGGATTAGCTATTAGTGCGGATAATACGGGGGCGTTAGAATTTAAAACTGGCGCTAGCGTAGGTACGACTGCGTTAACTTTATCTACTTCGCAATTAGCTACCTTTTCAGGAAATATACAAACTGCTGGGTTAAATACGTATATTTACCCTTTAATACCAAGCACGGCTACCACTGTTACTTCAAATACCGCGCTTAACTATTTAAATCTTCCGTCTTGGGCTAAGCGCGTATCTATACAATTAAATACGGTTACTATGTCTGCGGGTAGTAGTTTTGCAATTCAATTAATAACAGGTGCTAGCACAATTGTTACCGCCGGATATGCTAGCGCAGCTTCGGGGGTTATTACTGGAGGCGCTACAGTAACCGCTGGGCCATCTTCGCGGTATCAAGTATCTATAGGTACAACAAACACTATTTTTACCGGCGTAATTAGATTGCAAAATATATCGGACGCAATTTGGATATTAGATTCAACGCTATCTAATAACTCTACGTTTGTTTTTAACGCCGCCGGAACATGCGACGCTGTAGCCGCAGTAACAGGCGTTAGAATTACTACTTTGGCGGGCACGGCTACGTTTAGTTCTGGTTCAATTAACATTCTTTACGAGTAAACATTATGAGCGTAGGAATTAAATCAAATGAAGATGGATCGGGAGCCATTCAAGTTGGAGGTTCGGATGCTATTACGATTAGCACTAGCTTAAATACAACATTTGTAGGTACTGCTTCGGTGACTACTGGCACGCTTTACCCAATTGTGTCCAGTACGGCTGTTACTTGTGCGGGTCAAACATCAATTGACTTTGCAAACATACCGTCTTGGGTTAAACGGATTACGGTGATGTTTACTGGTGTGTCTACAAGCGGCACAAGTGATATATATATACGTTTAGGCACCGGAGCTACTCCAACGTATGCTAATACTGGATACGTAGGACAAGCTAATTACGTTTCATCTACAGCCGCAATGTCTACGGGGTATATCGCAAACCCTAACATCGTTGCAGCAAACGTATACAGCGGAACCGTTACGTTTAACAACATTAATGCTAATACTTGGTGCGGATCGGGAATAGTTGCGCCTGGTGTAACGGGCAACAATGGTACGTTTAGCGGGGGGTACGTAACTCTTTCGGCTGCTCTTACTGCTGTTCGTATTACAACTTTCAACGGCACAGACACCTTTGATACAACGCCGTCTGCTGGCACAATCAACATATTTTACGAGTAAACATCATGCACAAAATTGTGGTTGACTTACAAACTGGCGAAGTAACCGAAGTGCCTTTAACTCCCGAAGAGCAAGCTGAATATGATGCTGCGATAGCGCAGCCTCCTCAAACCGATGAGCAGACATCATGACAATAACTATTGACGGCACTAACGGTATTACTTCACCCCCCGTATTAACCTTGCAAGCGGGTACAGCTACTACGCAACCTATACTATTAACGTCAGGCACAAACTTGACTGCTGCGGTAGCAGGGTCTATTGAGTACGACGGCAAAGTTATGTACGCAACGCCTCAAGGTACGCAACGAGGTGTAATACCGGAAGCACAGTTTTTTAGGTTAAATGCTGACCTTGCAGGCGCTAACGTTAGTACCGCGCAGAACATTTTTGGTGTGGGCGTAACATTGTCGTCTAGCACTGTGTATGAATTTGAATTTTCTTTTGGGCTTAGTAAAACGGCAGGTTCAACCGCGCGTACAACGGGGTTAAGTTTTGCCGGAACAGCCACGGTTAATAATATTGGGTATTCTGTTTTTACTCGAAACAATGCGGGTCTTGAAGCGGTATTTGTTAGCGCCGTATCAAACACAACAGTAACTTTATCGACAGGGGTTATTACAGAGACTGCTGTATTTTCCGGTAGGGGTACTATTTCTGTTAACGCTGGCGGCACATTTATTCCGCAATATACATTGTCAGCAGCACCAGGCGGTGCATATAGTACTGTGGCGGGCAGTTATTTTATGATTTATCCAGTTGGCGCATCTGGCGCAAATACTTCTGTAGGCGCATGGGCGTAACATGGATTCGCAAATTCTTTTTAATATAGTGGTAGCCATTGCGGGGTTTTTTGGTGGGTGGATACTGAACAACATCCACCGATCGCTTGACCGTCTTGATACGGACGTGCGCGCTATGCCGCACATGTATGTTACCCGCGAAGACTACCGTGATGATATGCGCGAAGTAAAAGAGATGTTAGGTAAAATATTTGACCGTTTAGAAGCTAAACAGGATAAATGACATTGATCCGCTTACACTACTTGCCGCTGCTAATGCTGCTGTTGCTGCAGTAAAAAAAGGATGTCAGCTATACAAAGACGTTAAAAATGCAGCAGGCGATGTACGTGAAGTATTAGATGATTTAAAAGCGCAGTTTCACAAAATAGTAGACCCAACTCCTGCGCAAAAAATGCAGTACAACGCTGAAGTCCAGCGTGTGCAAGAGATAGCTAAGGCTGACCCAAACGACGTCTACACCGAAATTGGCAATCAGTTGGGCGCTTTGATGGATGCGTACGACGCGTTAAGTAAAGCGCTGCTACAAGAAGAAATATCAGGCAAGAAAGTTTATAAAGGCGAAGAAAGTGTAGGCCGTCGTGCTTTGCGTAGAATCATTATTACAGCTAGACTAGATGCGCTGCTTGTAGAAATACGCGAAACAATGGTCTACCAAGCGCCCAAAGAATTAGGTGCGTTGTGGGGTAAGTTTGAGACGATGTGGAAACGTATTGTCGCCGAGCAGGAGGCAGCACATGTCGAAGAGCTTAAGCAGGATCGGGTTGCAAAATGGCGACGGGCAAATATAAAAAGAAAGCTCAAGGAACAACTAGCGTCAGTAATCGCGGTTCTATTCATAACGTTGTGGTTTCTATGGCTGATGATACTGATAAGAACGAGTCACACATACCGTGGTCACTTCTCGTCGCCGTGGTGGTCTTGTGTTTTGTGCTCGTCATAGCTCTTCCCATCATGGGGATAATGTATATGGATATGAACAACGCTACCGCCGCAGCAATGCAAGAAATAAAGAAAATGCGTGAACTACGCGCTAAAATTTTAATGGGAATGCAGGGGGAATAATGCTTACTTTCTTTTCAACATTGGGATCGTTTTTAATGGGTGGTTTACCCAAGGTACTGGATTTTTTCCAAGACAAGTCAGACAAAAAACATGAGCTAGAACTAGTTCAAATGCAAATAAGCCGAGAGCTACAACTAGCCGCCGCCGGATATGCAGCCCAGCAACAAATCGAAGAAATCAAGCTAGACGAGATTAGAACTCAGACACAATCTGCGGAGAAAGTCTCGCTAATCGACGCACAAAAAGCGGAGATGAATGCTATATACGCCCATGATACGGCGCTATCTGAAGGTACATCTACTTGGATGAAAAACTTACGCGCTAGTGTGCGTCCTGTAATTACTTACGGATTCTTTTTCCTGCTAGTAGGCATCGATAGTGTACTGGCGTACAAAGGACTAACTAGCGGCGTAGACTTTAAAGAACTGGCTAATCAACTTTGGGATGATGAGACTCAGGCTTTATTCGCTTCGATTATTGCGTTTCACTTCGGTGGCCGTGCGTTTGGCAAATGATTAGCACCAAAGCACTTACGCTAATTAAGCACCACGAAGGCGTAAAACTTAAACCCTACCGATGTCCTGCTGCCCTGCATACAATCGGCGTCGGGCATGTGCTTTATCCGGAACAAGCCAAGCTGTCTATGGAAGACCGGCTTAAGTACCCGATTAGACCGGAAGACAACCGCCTGTTTACGATGGAGGAAGTTGATGCCATTCTTCAAAAAGACCTTGATCGGTTTGTTGCGGGAGTTCTGCGCTATTGCCCTAGCGCTGCTAATAGTCAAGGCTGGCTTGACGCTCTTGTGAGCTTTAGTTTTAACGTAGGCTTGGGAACGCTACAACGTTCAACCCTGCGCCAAAAACATAATCGTGGTGACTACGCAGGCGCAGCCGATGAGTTCCTAAAATATTGTAAAGCGGGCGGGAAAGTCCTACGAGGACTTGAGAACCGCCGCAAAGACGAACGCGCTATTTACCTATCTGCGTAAGCGTAAGCAATAGCATCTTGCTTAACGATCTGCTCAATACCCTGGG